>Ga0310690_10000093_pt1 | contig 200186 bp, 147 predicted proteins | sample AusTroGonzalo_MG_2_FD_207661 | JGI IMG/M metagenome (GOLD analysis project Ga0310690, IMG submission 207661) | Bovine rumen microbial communities from tropical cattle in Woodstock, Queensland, Australia - Gonzalo_04 (v2) (version 2) | ecosystem: Host-associated > Mammals > Digestive system >... | reverse complement strand
AACAGATGAATTATGGCAAAGAAAACTACAACATCCAAGAGAGTTGTCAAGGTTGAAGCTTATGGCGAGGCCCATATTTCATCAACCTTCAACAACGTCATCGTTTCCCTTACCAACGCCCAGGGCCAGGTCATCAGCTGGGGCTCTGCCGGTAAGTGCGGCTTCAGGGGTTCCAAGAAAAACACCCCCTACGCAGCCCAGATGGCCGCTGAAGATGCTGCCAAGACTGCATACGATGCAGGTCTCCGCAGGGTCAAGTGCTATGTGAAGGGTCCCGGCTCCGGACGCGAGTCCGCTGTCCGCACCATCAATAACGCGGGTATTACCGTGACTGAGATCATCGACGTCACCCCTATGCCCCACAACGGATGCAGACCGAAAGGCCGTCGTAAAGTTTAATCCTTTTAAAGCAGAATTACTATGGCAAGATATACAGGTCCCAGCACCAAGATCGCCCGTAAGTTCGGCGAGCCTATTTTCGGCGCAGACAAGTACTTCGAGAAGAGAAACTTCCCTCCGGGACAGCACGGACTCGCTGCAAAGCGTAAGAAGCAGAAGGAGTACGGCACCCAGCTCAAGGAGAAGCAGAAAGTCAAATATATGTACGGTGTGCTCGAGCGTCAGTTCCGCAACACCTACGACAAGGCAGCCCGTATGGCCGGCCAGAAGGGTGAGAACCTCATTCTCCTCCTCGAGTCCCGCCTGGACAACGTGGTGTACCGCCTGGGCATCGCTCCCAGCCGCGCAGCCGCACGCCAGCTTGTCTCCCACCACCACATCACTCTCAACGGAGAAGTCTGCAACATCCCTTCCGCTCAGGTGAAACCTGGCGACAGCATTGCAGTGCGCGAGAGGTCCAAGAGCCTCGAGGTCATCCAGGCAAGCGTGGCATCTGTCACCAAGTATTCCTGGCTTGAGTTCGACCAGAAGACTCTCGTGGGCAAGTTCCTCAACCTGCCTACCCGCGCAGAAGTTCCCGAGAACATCAACGAGCAGCTTATCGTCGACCTCTACTCCAAGTAACAGTTAACACCACAAAAAGAATAATATGGCAATCTTAGCATTCCAGAAACCAGACAAGGTTATCGTGCTCGAAAGCTCCGAGACCGTCGGCCGTTTCGAATTCCGTCCTCTTGAGCCCGGATACGGACAGACCATCGGTAACGCCCTTCGTCGCATCCTTTTGGCATCCTTGGAAGGTTTTGCTATCTCCCAAATCAAGATTGTCGGTGTCGATCAGGAATTCCAGACCATCCCCGGTGTAATCGAGGGTATGCAGGATATCATTCTCAACCTCAAGCAGGTAAGATTCCGCAGAATGGTAGAGTCCGTCGATTCCGAGACTGTCAACATAACCATCAGCGGCAAGCAGGAGTTTACCGCTGAGGATATCTCCAAAGGATTGTCTTCTTTCAAGGTGTTGAACCTGGAGCAGCATATCTGTTCTCTCGAACCGTCCGTCAAACTCGAAATCAGCCTCACAATCACCAAGGGCCGTGGCTTTGTGCCCGCCGAGGAGAGCCGTGACGAGAACACGCCCATCGGCACCCTTCCCGTGGATGCCATCTACACTCCTATACGCAAGGTCAACTGGAGCGTGGACAACTGGCGCGTCGAGCAGAAGACCGACTACGAGAAACTCACCCTTGAGGTTGTCACTGACGGCTCAATCAGCCCCGACGACGCCCTCCAGGAGGCTGCCAACATACTTATCTACCATTTCAGGCTTTTCACGGACGACAAGAAGGTGTCCATCGAGAGCGCCGTCGAGTCCTCCAGCAACGAGCTGGATGAGGAGTCCCTCCGCACAAGGCACCTGCTGCTGTCCAAGCTCGCCGACGTAGGTCTGAGTGTCCGCGCATTCAACTGCCTTAAGGCCGCTGAAATCGAGACTTTCGCAGATCTGGTGTCATACACTCGTCCCGAGCTCATGAAGTTCCGCAACTTCGGACGCAAGAGCCTCCACGAGATTGAGCTGCTCGTCGAAAAGATGAAGCTCGAGTTTGGAATGGACGTCACCAAGTATAATATCGAACCCAAGAAAAAAATTGAACAGTAGAGATGAGACACAATAAAGCTATCAATCATCTGGGACGTCAGAGCGGTCATCGCAAGGCTATGCTTGCGAACATGGCATCTTCCCTGATCATGCACAAGCGCATCACCACCACCGTAGCCAAGGCTAAGGCCCTCAGGAGCTATGTGGAGCCGCTTATCACCAAGGCTAAGGAAGACACCACCCACTCACGCCGCGTCGTGTTCAGCTACCTCAAGGACAAGAATGCAGTAACCGAGCTGTTCCGCAACATCGCTCCTAAGGTTGCAGACCGTCCGGGTGGATATACCCGCGTTCTGCACGTCGGTTTCCGTCAGGGAGATGCTGCCGAGATGGCGCTGATCGAGCTGGTCGACTTCAACGAGGCCGCACTTGCAAGTGCTCCCAAGGCCGCGAAGAAGACCACCCGCCGCAGCCGTGCAAAGAAGGCTGAAGCGCCCGCAGCAGAAGCTCCTGCAGCACCCGCAGCAGAGGCTCCCGCCCAGGAGGAGAAGGCAGAATAAGTTCTACCCAGAGTACAAGCCCCGGCCTTTTTAACGGCCGGGGCTTTGTTTTTCAAACTTATTTTACTTACTTAGCAGACAGATTGTTAATAACCAAAAACTGATTTATGAATCCACTATTCTACGCAGTTCCATGCGCTTCTGTTCTTGCACTCCTTTTTGCCTTCATCTTCTACAGGCAGATGAAGAGGCAGGACGAAGGAACTCCGACGATGAAACAGATTGCCCAGTACGTCCGTGAGGGCGCAATGGCTTATTTGAGACAGCAGTATAAAGTAGTCGTCATTGTGTTTGCGATTATGGCTGTCTTCTTTGCCGTACTTGCCTATGTGTTCCACGTACAGAATCCCTGGGTGCCGTTCGCGTTCCTTACAGGCGGTTTCTTTAGCGGTCTTGCCGGTTTTATCGGTATGAAGACTGCCACCTTCGCCTCCGGCCGTACCGCCAACGCAGCCCGCCGTTCCCTCAACGCCGGCCTCAAAGTAGCCTTCCGTTCAGGTGCGGTCATGGGCCTCACGGTGGTGGGACTCGGCCTGCTCGATATAGCACTTTGGTACATCGTGCTTAATGCCTGTATCGTGGAAGCGACTGAAGCCCAGAAGCTTGTGGTTATCACCACTACCATGCTGACCTTCGGTATGGGTGCATCTACCCAGGCTCTTTTCGCCCGTGTAGGCGGCGGTATTTACACCAAGGCCGCAGACGTTGGCGCAGATATCGTAGGCAAGGTAGAGAGCGATCTTCCTGAGGACGATCCCCGCAACCCAGCTACCATCGCCGATAATGTGGGAGACAATGTGGGTGACGTGGCAGGTATGGGCGCTGACCTTTACGAGAGCTACTGCGGCTCCATACTTTCTACCATGGCTCTCGGTGCTTCCGCTTTCTATATGGCTGGCCCCGAGATGCAGACCAAGGCTATTCTCGCACCTATGCTTATTGCGGCCGTGGGTGTCCTGCTTTCCGTCGTCAGCATCTTCACCGTCCGCACCAAGGAAGGTGCGGGTATGGGACAGCTGCTCAAGAGTATGAGCTTCGGCACCAATATGGCTGCTATTCTCAGCGGTATTGCCACCTTTGGCATCCTGGCACTGGTATTCGGTACCCAGAATAATGACTGGTGGCACTTCAGCTGTTCAGTCGTTTCAGGGCTGGTGGCCGGTGTTGTCATCGGCAAAGCAACCGAGTATTATACCTCACACTCCTACAAACCCACACAGAAGCTTGCTGAGGCATCCAAGACGGGTCCTGCAACCGTTATTATCAATGGCGTGGGTCTCGGTATGGTTTCTACGGCGGTTCCCGTGCTGGCTATCGTCTGTGCAATCGTGCTTGCCTACCTCTTTGCAATTGGCTTCGACGTGCAGAACATGATGAGTGCAGCCGCCCTCTCCAAGGGCCTCTACGGAGTGGCTATTGCCGCTGTGGGTATGCTTTCCACTCTCGGAATCACCCTCGCTACAGATGCCTACGGTCCTATAGCCGACAATGCCGGAGGTAACGCCCAGATGAGCGAACTGGAGCCTGAGGTACGCGAGCGTACAGACGTGCTCGACGCTCTTGGAAATACCACCGCCGCTACCGGAAAGGGCTTTGCCATAGGTTCGGCCGCCCTTACGGCTCTTGCCCTTCTGGCTTCCTACATTGAGGAGATTAAGATTGCCCTTGAGCGTACCGGCGAGTATATCACAGGTGTTGCAGGCCAGGTTAAGGCAGCAGAGGCTTCCATTCTGGATATTCTGAACAACTACAACGTGTCCTTGATGAATCCCACCGTCCTTGCGGGCGTATTCATGGGGTCCATGATGGCCTTCCTGTTCTGCGGTCTCACCATGAACGCGGTGGGCCGTGCCGCCAGCAAGATGGTGGTGGAGGTGCGCCGTCAGTTCCGTGAGATCAAGGGCATCCTTACAGGAGAAGGAACTCCCGATTATAAGCGTTGCGTTGAGATTTCCACCAAGGCGGCACAGCGTGAGATGCTGGGTCCGGCACTGCTCGCTATAATCGTTCCCATAGTTGTGGGTTGTGTGTTAGGAGTAGCTGGAGTGCTCGGTCTGCTCATCGGAGGACTCGGTGCGGGATTCGTGCTGGCTGTATTTATGTCCAACTCAGGTGGAGCCTGGGATAACGCTAAGAAGTATGTCGAAGAAGGCAACTTCGGCGGCAAGAATTCCGAGTGTCACCACGCCACCGTAGTAGGCGATACCGTGGGCGATCCTTTCAAAGACACCTCCGGTCCTTCCCTCAACATCCTCATCAAGCTCATGAGCATGGTGAGCATAGTTATGGCCGGTTTAACAGTTGGCTTCCACCTGCTGTAGGCCTTTCATTCTGAGGAGGCCGCAGGCCGACGAAGAATCTATCCGAATAGCCGTATCGCTCCAAAGACACCGAGCGATGCGGCTAACATTATTGCTCCGGCGAGAAGTACGCCGAGCATCACATAGATGACGCTCTTCTTGAAATCCATGTTCAGCAGGCTGGCGGCCAGGGTGCCGGTCCAGGCACCGGTGCCTGGCAGGGGAATTCCCACAAACAGCAGCAGGGCGACGTAAAGCCCCGCTCCGGCCTTCTCCTCCAGCTTGCGTCCGCCTTTTTCGCCCTTTTCAAGGCACCAGCGGAAGAATCCGCCTATGAACTTCTTGTCCGAGCCCCATTCCAGAATCTTCCGCGCAAACAGGAAGATGAAAGGGACAGGAAGCATGTTCCCAATAATCGCTACTGCGATAGACGGCGCCAGGGGCAGGCCGAAGCCTACCGCATAGGGAATTGCGCCGCGAATCTCAATCAGCGGCAGCATGGATATAAGGAATACTATCAGATACTTCTTGAACACGTGGCAAAGGTACAATTATTTTCCGTATATTTGTGGGCTATGAAATCTATTCTCGGTATAGGTAATGCTTTGACGGATATTCTGGCCGTCCTTCCGGACGATACCCTCTTGAATACCTACCATCTTCCCCGCGGCAGCATGCAGCACGTGGATATGGAGACCGGTGACAAGATTTGGGCCGCCCTTAAGCCTCTGGGCGTGAAGTATGTGGCCGGTGGCAGTGCAGCCAACACCATTGTCTGCACTTCCATTTTCGGTATGCCGTCCAGTTTTATAGGCAAGATAGGCGATGACGAGCTGGGTCTGCTGTTCAAGAGCGACCAGGAGCAGTACGGTGTAAAGACCATGCTGTTCAAAAGCAAGCATTCCAGCGGCCGCTCCATGGTATTCGTAAGCGGCGGAAACGCCGAGCGCACTTTTGCAGTTTACCTGGGAGCTGCTATGGACCTTGTCCCCGAAGACCTCAAACCCGAGTATTTCAAGGGTTACGACTATTTCCATATTGAGGGCTATCTCGTTCAGAACCAAGACCTTATCCGTAAGGCTGTGGAGCTTGCGCACGAGGCTGGGTGCATCATTTCCCTGGACATGGCTTCCTACAACGTGGTGGAGAGCAATAACGCTTTCCTGCACGACATAGTGGAACGCTATGTTGATATAGTATTCGCCAACGAGACCGAGAGCCGCGCTTTCACAAAGATAGACGACGCCAGGCTCGCTATGGAAGAAATGAGCAAACTATGCACGATTTCTGTCGTCAAGGTTGGGAAGGACGGCAGCTGGGTCAAGTCAGGAGACGAAGAGTATTACATACCGTCATGGCCTGCCAATACCATTGATGCAACTGGGGCTGGCGACACTTATGCAGCCGGTTTCCTTTATGCTCACTCCCTAGGTATGCCGCTTAAAGTCTGCGGCGAGGTAGGCTCGATTATTGCCGCCAAGGTGGTTGAAGTCATAGGAACCAAGATAGACATTCCCCGCTGGCGTGACGCCAAAATTGAAATCAAGGATCTCATAGCCGCCAACGGAGTACAGTTATGAATCTGAAGCGCAAGCTGATACGTTACCTTTGCCTGCATCGTCACAGCAGCAGCATTCCAACCGGCCTGGAGCCTTTGTCCAAGCTGCGCAGCGTTGTGATATTCATGGACAAGGCGGACGAAATCACTGAGCCTCAGAAAATCAAAATCAGGGGCTTCTTCAAAGAGTACGGCCTCAGTACCAGCTTCTTATACATGGACAATGATGACCTCCGCTCCAGCTCCGATATGTTTATATCGCTTTCTTTGGAAGGGGGAATCAACGAGCGCTATGCTGCTTCTGCAAGCACGGCGCGCTTCAAGGTGGGGCGCCATCAGCTCGAGCACGACATATACGACCTGGTGGTCACGGATCCCGACCCCGAGCAGCCCTGCTCCCCTTTGGACGCCTTGACAGCAATAGAGCATTATATAGTTAATATCCAATAAACAAGAGCAATGTTTGAAATCTTAACCAAAGAGATGCTGACACCCATCATCTGCAGGATGAAGGTGTTTGCACCCAGACTTGCCGCAGCGGCTCAGCCGGGACAGTTCCTGATTGTCCGCGCGGACGAGAAAGGGGAACGTATTCCTCTTACAATCAGTGATTTTAACAGAAAAGAAGGTACGGTGACCATCGTTACTCAAAAAATCGGTGCTTCGTCGGCAGATATTATTGCCTACGAGCCCGGCGAGTGCTTCGCCGATGTGGTGGGCCCTTTGGGACTCGCTTCAGAGTTCGTGGAGATGGCTCCGGAGCAGCTGAAGCAGCAGCGTTATATCCTCATCGCCGGCGGTCTGGGCACTGCTCCCGTTTATCCGCAGGCCAAGTGGCTCAAGGAGCACGGAGTCCCCGTGGATGTAATAATCGGCGCCAAGACCAAGGACCTGCTCATCTATACAGAAGAGATGCGCGACGTGTGCGACAACCTCTTCATCTGCACCGACGATGGCTCCGAGGGCTTCAAAGGTATGGGCACCAATATGTTGGAACATGTTGTCGCTGAAGGCCACAAATACACCCAGGCAGTTATTATCGGCCCCATGATCATGATGAAGTTTACCACTCTGACCTGCAAGAAACTCGGCATACCTGCCATAGTGAGCCTCAATACCCTTATGGTTGACGGTACCGGAATGTGCGGAGCATGCCGTGTAAGTGTCGGAGGCAAGACCCGCTTCGCCTGCGTCGAGGGACCTGAATTCGACGGATACGAGGTGGATTTCGACGAGGCGATGCGCCGCCAGGGCCAGTACAAGGCCGAAGAAGCTGCAGCAAACGAGCATCACGTATGTAAAATAGGGAGGGGAAAATAATGGCTAACAGAATACCTAGAGTAGCGGTCCGCGAGCAGGATCCCAAGGTCCGCGCAACCAATTTCGAAGAAGTATGTTACGGCTACAACCGTGATGAGGCGATGCTTGAAGCAAGCCGCTGCCTGCATTGCAAGAATCCCCGCTGCGTCAACGCCTGCCCAGTGAACATCCAGATTCCGGAGTTCATCGCCAAGGTGAACGAAGGCGATATTGAAGGTGCCGCAGCAATCATTGCGGCCGACAGCTCTTTGCCCGCAGTTTGCGGCCGGGTATGTCCTCAGGAGACTCAGTGCGAAGGCAGCTGCGTCCTTGGAGTGAAAGGTGAGCCCGTCGCCATAGGCAAGCTCGAGAGGTTCGTCGCCGACTATATGCACTTGGGAGACGCCGCCGGCTCAGAGGCGCCGGTGAGCGCCAGCGAACGTCCGGCCATCCCCCTTGAGGGGGTGCAGGGGATGGAGAAGCATGATAATGCTCCTGCGAACGGGGTTAAGGTAGCGGTGGTCGGAAGCGGTCCTGCCGGTTTGGCCTGCGCAAGCGACCTTGCCAAATGGGGCTACGACGTAACTATCTTCGAGGCACTTCACAAGGCCGGCGGCGTGCTGGAATACGGTATCCCCGAGTTCCGTCTGCCCAAGGACAAGGTGCTGAAGCACGAGATTGAAGAAGTCAAGCGTCTCGGTGTAAAGATAGAGACCGACGTCATCATAGGAAAAACCGTCACCATCGACTCCCTCATGGACGAGGAAGGCTTCAAAGCAGTTTTCATTGGTTCCGGTGCCGGTCTGCCCAAATTCATGAACATCCCCGGAGAGAACCTCTGCGGCGTATTTTCCGCCAATGAGTTCCTCACCCGAAACAACCTCATGAAGGCCTGGCGCGAGGATTACCTCACCCCTATCCACGCAGGCAAGAAGGTTTGCGTGGTAGGCGGCGGCAATGTGGCAATGGATGCCGCCCGTACTGCCCTTCGTCTGGGTGCCGAAGTACATATTATCTACCGCCGTACTGAGGCTGAGTTGCCAGCCCGCAAGGAAGAGGTGCACCACGCCATCGAGGAAGGCATTATTTTCGACATGCTGACGAACCCTGTGGAGGTAATAGGCGACGAAAAGGGATGGGTGAAGTCTCTGAAATGTATCCGCATGGAGCTCGGCGAGCCCGACGAGAGTGGCCGCCGCAGCCCTGTACCCGTGGAAGGCAGCGAGTTCGAGATTGAGACCGAAACCGTAATCATGGCTCTCGGAACCTCTCCCAACCCCATGATTTCCAGGAGCACAGCCGGTCTGGAGACCAACCGCCGCGGTTGCCTTGTAGCCGACGAGAAAGGCGCCACCACACGTCCCGGCGTGTTTGCCGGAGGTGATGCCGTAACCGGTGCCGCTACCGTCATCCTCGCCATGGGAGCCGGGCGTACAGCAGCCAAAGCGATTGATGACTATATCAAAGCGCAAAGCTGAGTCCTTTATTCATTGAATTATTAGCAATCGAGGGATGGTCACTTGACCACCCCTCGATTGCTTAATGTCTTTATCTTGAAACATTTAGTTTTGCGCATGGAACAGCTCGAAGAATCCGGGGAAGGATTTCGCTACGCAGGCGGTATCGTCTATCTCTATGGGGCTGTCTGCGCCTATGGCAGCTACGCTTAGGGCCATGGCCATACGGTGGTCGTGGTGCGATGTGTAGGCGCCGCCTTTCAGCAGCCTTCCGCTCAGCAGGCGGCTCACCCAGGTTTCGCCCTGGATAATCAGTTCGTCACCGGATGATTCGGCCTCTACGCCCATTTGTTTCAGCATTTCCATGACTGCCGCGGCCCTGTCGGACTCTTTCCCGGCAAGTCGCCCGAGTCCGGCGATGCGGGACTCTCCGGCGCAGAATGCCGCCAGTACTGATACTATAGGGAAAAGGTCGGGAGCATGGTTGAGGTCGATGTTGAAGCCTTCCAACGGTGCCCTTCGTACGCAGAGCGTGCCGTCGTCCAGCTGCGACACCAGCGCTCCGGCTTCCACCAGCACATCGACTATCGCAATGTCGGCCTGAATGGACTTCATATCCATTCCCTCCAGCTCAACGCTGCCGAATAAGGCTCCTGCTACCAGGAAGTTGGCCGCAGCGCTCCAGTCGGCCTCTATGCCGAAGCCAGCGGCCCTGTACCTCTGTCTGCCGCGTACGGAGAAGCTGATGCCACTGCAGCCGCTCCAGTCTTCAGCCTCAAGAAGTTCTGCGTCGCCTTCCATTTCGCTCCGGGTACTTATGCCGAAGTGGCGCAGAACGTCCAGCGTAATGTACATATACGGTATGCTTTTGGGCTCGTTTACGTGGAGGGAACTGTCTTTTGAGCACAGAGGGAGAGCCATCAGGAGGCCGGAAATAAGCTGTGAGCCGCCGCTGCCGTTCACTTCCGCGGTGCCGGGAATAAGGGTGCCGCGGACGGTCAGGGGGACGTGGATTTCACGTTTGCCCTCTGAGGGAGCGTCGTCGTCGCCATTAGTCAGCAGTACTCCGAAGGCTGCCATAATGCCCGCCGCAGAGTTCATGGGGCGACGGGGGAGCGTACCATGGCCTTCGATTCGGAAGGGCTGGGAGTTGATGGCCGACAGGACTGGGATGCTTAGGCGTGCCAGCAGTCCCGACTCACCTACATCCAGCTTCTGAAGGTCCAGTTTGCCTCCAGCTGCTGCTATGCCGGTGATTATAAGAGTGCTGCCGTCTTTTCTGACCTTAGCCCCAAGGGTTTCTGCCGCATGTATCGCAGCTTCGCTGTCGTCGCAGGGGGAGTAGTCGCTCAGCTGTGATGTGCCTTCGGCAAGAGCGGCTGCGAGTATGGCACGTTGGGCGAAACTCTTGGATGCAGGCATCCGGAGGCCCGTGCGGACGAAGGTTTTGGTGCTGCCGTATATGGTTTTGGCGAGGGTGGCGGCTATTGGCTGACCGGGGGCGGTTGCCTCTGCGTCGTTGAGGGCGGCGTAAGTGAAGGGAGCGCCGCGCTTCAGGCAACCGATGCGTGTTTCGCGTCCGGCATTGCCCATTCCGAAGGCGATCAGGCGGCCTTGCATGGAATCTACGTCTTCCAGTACAACGCTGTAGAGGGAACTGATGCGTGCGGCGTCTTCTTCTGAATGACAGGTAGTTACGATTTTGGCGATATCTGCTCCGTAGCGGAAGCAGCGGGCGAGGGCCATCTGCAGTCCGCGGTCGTCGGGGGTTCCCACTAAGTTGTGATACGAGCGTATGAGTTCGGTTCCGCACTCGCGGCAGAGCTTCTGGAAGCGGCGGCTGAAATCAGAAGGAGCCTCTATTTCAAGGTCTGTGAAGCGGGCACCGGCTTGTACTGCAATCGTCAGACGGCGCTCGCAGTACAGCCATGACGAGCCGTCATTGCTGGAACTATTATCCCCCTGCATCCCCAGGGGACGGGGAGCGTTTCCCCCGACACCCCCTGAACCTATTAAAGGAGAGCCCTCTCTTTCATCATGTGCGTTAGCTAAGGATCTCCCGCCACTATTTGCCCGGCATGTGGCGACCAACGGAATGTCCGTCTGGGCGAATAACTCCTCTATCTCGCTGTCGCTCAGCGGGCAAAGGTCCAGGCGAATCTCCGCCATCTCAAGCTCGGGAAGCAGCGAGATAATTTCCTCGTATGTTTTATGCTGAATGCTGGTGCAAATCATCGGCTGTGTGATTAATAATCATGCGAAGGTACAAACCCGGTTTTGAAAATCCAAGAATAATCAATACCTTTGCACTCCCCGTTGACAAAAGACGGGTACCATCTGCAGCCCGAGTGGCGGAATGGTAGACGCGATGGACTCAAAATCCATTGTCCCTTAAAGGCGTGGGGGTTCGAGTCCCCCCTCGGGCACCAGCAAGGCACAACCGTTCGAACTCTTTCGTAATTCCGAAGTAGTTCGGACGGTCTTCCTTTTGCTTGCGTCCTACCTGCCTTCCTTCCGTGCCCTTCGGGGGACCCCCTACACGTTACCCTATCCTCAAACCACTTTTGTCCGAGTTACCAACCGTTTTTGTCCACATTACCACTTTCCTCGGGGCGGTGGCTTAGTCGGCCTACGACCTCCGAAATCCTGTTGGTGCGGCCAGCCGTTTTCGTTAGCCCTCGGTGGAACAATGTGCGTCCGCCAGCACTAATGCGTGCTATGGATTCTCCTGATTATCAACAGTATCCAAAAAACCGATTGCGCCAAACAGCGCAATCGATTTTGCTTATGTCTTTGACTGTGAGCACTTTGATGCGCACTGAGCTGAAAAGAGCTCAAACATTACCAAAACTGGCTTGTTTTTCGGATTAACTTCGTGAGCTTTCCAGAGCGGGTACAGGTCAAGTTGGCACCCTCAAAGAAGCAAGACTACTTGCTTCCCCCATATTTTTTCCAATACCTCCGGAAAAAAGTTATTGTTTGCTTATCACGTACGGGCGACGGCATGCGTCGTGGGCTGCTCTCCGGCAGATGGCGGCGGTTTCCTGGGAGATGCTCTCAGGACGGTAGGGATTCTCCATTACATTCAATCCGGATATGGCCTCGAACCAGGTACAAGCCGCGGTATATCTGCCGTAGCTTGTTTCCAGATGGAATCCGTCGCGGTTGAAGACGTCTCCCATGGAGCTGCTTCTTGCATTTTGAATTGCGGTACCGGATGGAATGATAATGGCGAACTTATGATTTTTCATTACCGTCCGTGAAGTCTCCATAATTGCCTTGTACATCTTTAGCTGGTCTCTTCCATAACGAGGGAATTCATTGTGCGTGGCATCGGCAGAATAGGCCCAGGTCTGATGCCACATGAAAACTGCAGTTGCTGGGACACGCCTGCGTACAAACGCCCGCAGCGCCTGCAGGTAGGGTTCGTAGGTCTCATATTCGCCGGAGACGCCGCTTGCCTGCTGGAAACTCACATAATCCCAGGGCTCGTCGGAGAGGGCATATTCCAAGGTGGTGTTCTTACGGGAAGTTTTCACTCCGTCAATGACCTTTCGGTAAGCATAATCATCATTGTCGGTGACAGTATTCTTAAAATGTCTCTCCAGAGTGCATCCACCGATATACATATTGCCGATGATAACCGGGATTCCGGCAGCGTCGAAGAGTTCCCACAGGTACTGCTCCACCGAATCCTGGGAAAAACTATTGCCAATGGCCAGAATCCTTAAGCTGTCCTTTTGCTGGGCCAGAGACGACCACGAAATGACAAAAGCAAAAAGAATAATTGAAACAAGTCGCTTCATTGTTGAGGGAATGAATAATGTTTACTTAAAAGCGAATCTTACCATGTTGCCGTAATCGTTTCGGTTTCACAAATATAGCAATAATCCCCATAATTAGGTATTGCGTCCCTGTATTGCGTATTCTAACTTTGTGTCCGAAATGCAGACGATAGATAATTTGGAAATCGGCCGGGAGGCCATAATAGAAGAGGTTGGCGGTGAAGGGCAAATCAGGACGCATTTTCTGGATATGGGCCTGATTCCCGGGGCAAAACTTAAAGTGGTGGCGAAGGCTCCTACGGGTGATCCTATCCAGCTTCTGGTCAGCGGATACGCTCTTACTTTGCGTAAGGCCGATGCTGCCGGAATCACTGTGCGTGCCCCCCTCCCCGCAGAGACGGACGCCTTCTCCGAAGAAAACGAGGAGACCGACTACGGCCGAAACACATATCTGCATGACCATAACGCCCACCCGGGTCTTGGTGAAGGCGGTAAATATCATTCCAAAGATCACGAAAAACCGCTCCCAAAGGGTACACGGCTCACTTTTGCCCTTGCCGGCCAACAGAATAGCGGAAAGACTACCCTGTTCAACGTGCTTACCGGTTCCAGTCAGCACGTGGGCAACTTTCCGGGAGTCACAGTGGACCGTAAGGAGGGCGTCATAAAGGGGCACCAGGATACATCGATTACGGACCTTCCGGGCATATATTCTCTCTCTCCCTATACTGCCGAAGAAATAGTTTCCCGAGAATTCATACTGGCTCCCGGCACCAACGGGCTCATCAACATCGTTGATGCAAGCAATATCGAGCGCAATCTCTACCTGACCCTGCAGCTGATGGAACTCGGCGTACCTATGGTGCTGGCCCTCAATATGATGGACGAGGTGCGCGGGAACGGAGGCTCCATCCGTATCAACGAGATGGAACGCATACTCGGTGTCCCCGTGGTAGGAATCTCCGCCGCCCGCAACGAGGGTATTGACGAACTGGTGGAACACGCCGTCCATGTAGCGCGCTATCAGGAGCCCCCTGCCCGTAACGACTTCTGCGGCAAGGACGATAATGGAGGCGCCGTTCACCGTTGCCTGCACAGTGTCATCCACCTAATCGAAGAACGCGCCGCTGCTTCCGGCATTCCCGCCCGCTTTGCGGCCACCAAACTTATCGAGGGAGATGGTTGGGTAGAGAGGGCCCTGAATCTGCCGGCAGGGGAGAGGGAGGCAATAGAAAAGATAATCGTGACGATGGAGCAGGAACGCGGTCTGGATCGTGCCGCAGCCATCGCAGACATGCGTTACACCTTCATCCGCAAGCTTTGCGCCCAGACCGTCGTGAAGCCCAGGGAGAGTAAGGAATACCGCCGTAGCCGCCGTATAGACAAGGTGCTTACCGGTCGCTGGACGGCCATACCCATCTTCATAGCCGTAATGGCCCTGGTCGTTTGGCTGACCATCGATGTGCTCGGCGCTCCGCTTCAGGAACTGCTGGACCGGGGGATTTCGGCTCTCGGAGCCGGAGCTGGCGAACTGCTTGCGCGGTGGGATGTAAGCCCTGCCGTGCTGTCGCTGGTGGTCGATGCAATCTTCGGGGGAGTGGGAGCCGTGTGCAGCTTCGTCCCCATCATTGTTATCCTGTTTTTCTTCCTTTCCATGCTGGAAGACAGCGGTTACATGGCCAGAGTGGCCTACGTGACCGACAGCTACCTCCGCAAGTTAGGTCTCTCGGGCCGCAGCATAGTGCCGCTTATCATCGGCCTGGGCTGCTCGGTGCCGGGAGTCATGGCATCGCGTACCCTTCCGTCTGCCCGCGACCGAAGGAAGACTATTTTGCTGACTCCTTTCATGAGCTGCTCGGCCAAATTGCCCATCTACGCATTCCTCAGCGCCGCATTCTTCCCTGGGCACGGAGGACTCGTACTGGTGTGCCTGTACTTGCTGAGCATCTGTACCGGCGTGCTGGTGGCGCTCATAAGCAAACACGTGGATGGCGGCTCGGAGGCGGCTCCGTTCGTAATGGAGCTACCCAATTACCGCCTGCCGCAGCTGCGCAACGTCGGCCATCTTATGTGGGACAAAACCAAAGACTTTATTCAGAGGGCGTTTACCGTAATTTTAATCGCTACGCTGGTAATTTGGTTCCTACAGTCGTTCAGTTTTCGCTTCGAGATGGTGGAAAACGGTGAGGGAAGCATGCTTGCGTGGGTGGCGGGCCTCCTGGCTCCGCTGTTCGCTCCGCTGGGACTCGGCGACTGGAGGATAGTGACGGCTTTTATCTCCGGTTTCCTGGCCAAGGAGAGTGTGGTGGCTACGATGGAAGTGCTCGGAGTGCTTGGGTCGCTCAATGTGGCAACGGCGGTTTCCATGCTGGTATTCAGCTTGTTATATACCCCTTGCATTGCCGCAATCGCGGCCGTAAGGCGTGAGCTTGGAGGTAAGTGGGCAATATTTGTTATAGTGTTTCAGTGCCTCGTTGCCTGGGTCGTGGCCTTCGGGGCTTACCGCATAGCTTTACTTATTCTATGAATGCCGCTACCGCCATAGTGCTCGCCGTTGTGCTTTCCGCCGTAGCCGTGGCGGTAGCTATCATTGTGCACCACCGCAGGAAGGCTGGTACTTCCGCCTGCTGCGGCTGCGCCCTGAAAGACCTGTGCTTAAAAACAGAATAATCACGAATCCGTTTCACAGACATGTGTTGTCCCCGTCCTTCCTCCGCGGTAGAAGTTTATAGACTCTTCACGAAATCTAAGAAAAGAGGATGAGGTGAGAGTGCGGTGGAGGAGTACTCGGGATGGAACTGTGTACCGATGAACCACTTCAGGGAAGGAATCTCAACGATTTCCACCAGATTGTTCTCGGGATTTCGACCTGAGCAGCGCATTCCAGCCTGCTGGAAACTGTCAAGGTAGGCATTGTTGAATTCATAACGGTGACGGTGGCGTTCGCGGACAAACGCCTTGCCATAGATTTCCCGCACGCGGCTTCCCTCGGACAGCTCGCACGCATAGCCTCCCAGACGCATGGTTCCGCCCATGCGGCTGATAGCCTTCTGGCTTTCCATCAGGTCAATGACGTTGTTTGGCGTGTCCGGATCCATCTCGGAACTATTGGCATCAGGGAGTCCCAGTACATTCCGGGCAAACTCTATCACCATCATCTGCATACCAAGACAGACGCCGAAAGTCGGAATATTATGTGTACGGGTGTACTTGACAGCCACAATCTTTCCTTCGATTCCACGAGAACCAAATCCGGGGCAAATGACGATTCCGTCTTGTCCGGAAAGGGATTCTTCCACATTATCTTCGGTGATATGCTCGCTGTTTATGAAACTGATCTCCACCTTTTTCCCGGAGTGGATTCCTGCAAGATGCAGACTTTCCCTTATACTCTTGTAGGCGTCCTGCAAATCATATTTCCCCACTAGTCCCACCTTTACCGTTTTCTCCAGATTCTTTTCCATCCGCACAAATTCCTCCCACTGAGAAAGGGACTGCTGGTGACCGTCCAGATGGTCCATCCCGAATTTTGTAAGGATGAACCTGTCCAATCCTTGCTTGTGCATATTCAGAGGCACTTCATAGATGCTGGGCAAATCTTCACTTTGGATCACTCCGTCGGGACTCACGTTGCAAAATGCTGCCACTTTATGCATGATTTCCTGTTTGAGATGCCTCTCGGTGCGCAGGATAAGGATATCGGGCTGGATACCAAGGCTCTGCAGTTCCTTCACTGAATGCTGGGTAGGTTTGGTCTTCACCTCTCCGGCCGCTTTAAGGTAGGGAACATATGTGAGATGGATGCAGATGGAGTTTTTGCCCAGTTCCCAACGAAGCTGTCGTATAGCCTCCAGGAAAGGAGCACTTTCAATGTCGCCTATGGTTCCGCCAATCTCGGTTATGATGAAGTCAAATTCGTCCTTTTTAGCATTGGCCGTAATCCTGTCCTTGATTTCATTGGTGATATGCGGAACTACCTGGATAGTTTTACCAAGATAATCGCCGCGCCGCTCTTTGTCTATTACCGCCTGGTAAATCTTTCCGGTGGTGACAGAGTTGTTCTCCGTAGTGCGTATGCCGGTGAAGCGTTCGTAGTGCCCCAGGTCCAGGTCGGTTTCCACGCCGTCATCGGTTACGTAACACTCCCCATGTTCATAGGGGTTGAGCGTCCCCGGATCTATGTTGATATAAGGGTCAAACTTCTGGATAGTTACATTGTAGCCGCAAGTCTGGAGAAGGCGTCCTATACTGGAAGAGATAATCCCTTTTCCCAGGGAGGAAACAACACCGCCCGTTACAAAAATGAATTTAGGCTCTTTCATGGCTAAATGAAATAAAGGAGTTTACGATTTTTGTGCATGTTACTGCGGCCAAAGACTGAGAAACCGAGGTAGTCAGAAGGCATCCCGGAAGGAGTACCCACGGTGACGGCCTTCTTTTGAAAGGCCTCATGCACCATATCAAATCTGAGATGTCCCATAATGACGAAGAATCAATACGGGATACAAAAATGCACAATTTTAAAAAAAATTGCAAGACTCTCCGGGTAATAAAAAGAATTTGTAACTTGCGGGATATTTCAATGGCAATGGATAAAATCCTCATTCTAGACTTCGGGTCCCAGGTAACTCAGCTCATCGGGCGGCGATTAAGGGAACTCAACGTTTTCTGTGAAATCTATCCTTACAACAATGTTCCTGCCCTGGATGACAGCGTGAAAGGTGTAATCCTCTCCGGTAGTCCCTGCAGCGTGCGGGATGCCAACGCCCCCCAGGTGGATCTAAGTCTCTTCCGTGGCAGAATCCCTTTGCTCGGTATATGCTATGGCGCTCAGTATCTGGCATTTACTGGAAATGGAAAGGTTGAAGCCTCAAACACCCGGGAATACGGGCGGGCGATGTTGCGCGTGTCGGCCGAGTCACCGCTCCTGAAGGGCGTTTCGGCCGAAACGCAGGTATGGATGTCACACGGGGATACCATATCAGTTTTGCCGGCAGGTGCAACTGTGATTGCCTCCACGGCAGATGTTGAGAATGCTGCCTATCAGTTCACGAGCGAACCCACGTATGCGGTGCAATTCCACCCGGAGGTGTACCATACCACCGAAGGCACTCAGATGCTATCCAACTTTGCTTTGGGTATCTGCGGATGCAAAGGTGATTGGACTCCGGATTCCTTTATTGAAACCACCGTGTCCGCGCTGCGGGAGCAAATTGGCGATGAAAAAGTAATCCTGGGCCTTAGCGGCGGAGTGGATTCCACCGTGGCTGCCGTGCTGCTGAACAAAGCCATAGGCACGCAGCTTACCTGTATCTTCGTTAACAACGGACTCTTGCGAAAGAACGAGTTTACCGATGTGCTGGCCTCTTATAATGACATGGGCCTGAACGTTATCGGGGCCGATGCCTCCAGGGAGTTCTTGGCGGCGCTTGCCGGGGTAACTGATCCTGAAGCCAAGCGCAAGGTCATCGGACGGCTTTTTGTGGAGACATTTGACAAATATGCCAGAGGTATCGAGAGCGCTCGATGGCTGGCTCAAGGGACCATTTATCCGGATATAATCGAGAGCGCAGGCATAGAGGGGATTGCCTCCAAAATCAAGAGCCACCATAACGTAGGCGGCCTGCCCGAGGCGATGAGCCTGAAGGTGGTTGAGCCTCTGCGTATGCTGTTCAAAGATGAGGTGCGCCGTGTTGGCCGCACCCTGGGGATTCCTGCCGCACTCATCAACCGTCATCCCTTCCCGGGACCATCGCTGGCAGTGCGTATTCTCGGTGAAGTCACAGAGGAGAAACTGTCTGTTTTGCGGGAGGCCGATGATATTTTTATCCGCAGTTTGCGCGCCTATGACTGTACGGGTATGGGTTTTCCTTCGGCCTCGGATCCTCGGGAGATGGCCACAAATCTGTACGATGCCATCTGGCAGGCGGGCGTAATCCTGCTGCCGGTCAGGAGCGTGGGCGTTATGGGTGACGAGCGCACATACGAGAGTCCTGTGGCCCTGAGGGCCGTAGTATCTACCGATGCCATGACGGCAGACTGGTTCCACTTCCCCTATGACTTCCTGAGCGACGTTTCCAACGAAATCATACGCAAAGTGCGCGGCGTGAACCGCGTTGTCTATGACATCTCTTCCAAACCACCGGCAACTATAGAATGGGAATGAAAACTATGCGTTAAAATGACAGAATCCACAGGCCAAAAACCTGTGGATTCTTCGTAAAACTGATTTGTAGCGGGGGTGGGGCATGATCCCACGACCTCCGGATTATGAATCCGACGCTCTAGCCAGCTGAGCTACCCCGCCATCAAATTCTGGTTCCTGAAACTGCCGGAGCTGTGGTTCAGTCCCGGCTGGAACGGACTGCAAAGATAGGTTAAAAAATTGAATTAGCAAGCATAAACTTTGATAATTGAGAAATATTTTCTACCTTTGCACCCCCTTAAAAACAAAGGGATCGCAACAAATATATTATTAACCATTTAAGATCAAGACAATGGACACACAAAGTTACAAAACAATCTCTCTCAACAAGGAGACTGTGAAAAAGGAGTGGGTCGTCATTGATGCGACGGATCTCGCACTTGGTCGTCTCGCCGCACGCGTGGCTCTTGTCCTTCGTGGCAAGACTAAGCCCGGCTTTACCCCCAACGTGGATTGCGGTGACAACGTCATCGTGGTCAACGCCGAGAAGGTGGCACTGGGTGGCAAGAAGATGACCGACCGCGTGTACACGCGCTACACCGGATATCCCGGCGGACAGCGTTTCACCACGCCCAAGGAGATCCTCGAGAAGAGGCCGACCGAACTCGTCAGGAGAGCAGTAAAGGGTATGCTCCCCAAGAATCGTCTTGGCAGCAAGATCCTCGGTAACCTGTTCATTTATGCAGGCCCCGAGCATCCGCACCAGGCTCAGAACCCCAAAGAAATCAAGTTGAACGAAATTTAAACAGAGCAAATGGAACAGACACACGCCCTTGGAAGACGTAAAGCAGCTGTAGCTCGCGTTTATCTCACTGCCGGAAAAGGCAACATCACGATCAACGACCGCACTCTGGAGAACTATTTCCCCGCCGAGACCCTGCAGTACGTCGTGAACCAGCCTTTCGAGGTTACCGGAACCGCAGGTCAGTTTGATGTGAAGATCACTCTCGCCGGCGGCGGTATCAAAGGCCAGGCTGAGGCTGTCCGCCTCGGAATCTCCCGCGCACTTTGTGAGATCGACAAGGAAGCATATCGTCCTGCGCTCAAGGCAGCCGGTTTCCTCACCCGCGATGCACGCGAGGTCGAGCGTAAGAAACCCGGTCAGCCCGGTGCACGCAGACGCTTCCAGTTCAGCAAGCGTTAGTATTACGGTTGTTTATCGCACAGAGGTGGTTCCAAACATTCCCGACGGAATGTTGCCACCCTGCGGAAAAGGCCGGAGACCGGCAAGGCCGCTACTCCGCCTTGAAGAAAAGAGGCCCGCAGAGGGCACACAATTAAAAAACAAAAGAAAACAAAATGTCACGTACAAATTTCCAAGAACTGCTTGATGCAGGCGTACACTTCGGACACCTCGCCCGCAAGTGGAATCCTAAGATGGCTCCCTACATCTTCGACCAGAAGAAGGGTATCCACATCATCGACCTGCACAAGACCGTCGTCAAGATAGACGAGGCTGCAGAGGAGATGAAGATGCTCGCCAAGAGCGGACGCAAAATCCTCTTCGTAGCCACCAAGAAGCAGGCCAAGGACATCGTCAGCGAGAAAGCTACCGCTGTCGGTATGCCTTCGGTCACCGAGCGCTGGGCGGGCGGTATGCTTACCAACTTTCCCACCATCCGCAAGGCCATCAAGAAGATGAGCACCATCGACAAGATGAAAGAAGACGGAACCTTCGAGAAGCTCGCAAAGCGTGAGCGTCTCCAGGTTGACCGCCAGAGAGCAAAACTCGAGAAGAACCTCGGCTCTATCCGCGATATGAGCCGCCTCCCTTCAGCAATCTTTGTGATTGACGTTCAGAAGGAAGCAAACGCCGTTAAGGAAGCCAATCGTCTTAACATTCCGGTATTCGCAATGGTTGATACATGCTGCGATCCTACCCCTGTTGATTATGTGATTCCGGCAAATGACGATGCGGCAAAGTCTATCGAGTGCATCATGAACATTCTCTGTGCAGCCATCGCCGAAGGTCTTGAGGAGCGCAAGCTCGAGAAGGACAAGGAAGCTCCTGCAGAAGAGGCTGCCGAGGCTGCAAAGCCCGCAGCCCGCAAGCTTCGCGCCCGCAAGGGTGCCGAGGCCGAGGCCAAGGCCGAAGAGCCCGTAGCCGAGCCTAAGGCAGAAGCAAAAGCCGAGGAGCCCAAAGCCGAGGAGCCTGCAAAAGCCGAATAATTCCATTAACGCTTAAAAGAATAAAGCTATGGCAATTACAGCAGCAGACGTAATGAAATTACGCAAGATGACTTCTGCCGGTATGATGGACTGCAAGAAGGCACTCGAAGAAGCCAACGGTGACTTCGAGAAAGCCATCGGCATCATCCGCGAGAAGGGTAAGATGGTTGCCGCCAAGCGCGCCGACCGCGAGACCTCCGAGGGTGCCGTCAAGGCACGCATCGCAGGTGGAAAGGGTATTCTGGTGTGCCTGGGTTGCGAGACCGACTTCGTCTCCCGCAACGCAGACTTCCAGAACCTCGCCGACGCTATCGCCGACGTGGCCATCGCCAACTGCCCCGCCGACCTCGAGGGCCTGAAAGCCTGCAAGATGGCAGACGGTTACACCGTTGAGGAGGCTGTCGAGGCTCAGACCGGCAAGACCGGCGAGAAGCACGTCCTCGTTGGCTATGCTCTCGTGGAGGCTCCTTTCGTGGTAGAATACATCCATAAGATTAACGGTAAGCTCGGTGCTCTCGTAGGTTTCAACAAGCCCGTCAGCGAGGCCCTTGCCAAGGGTGTCGTGATGCAGGTTGCATCCATGAACCCCGTGTCCATCGGTATCGCAGACTGCCCTCAGGCCGTTCTCGACAACGAGAAGACCGTGGCAATCCAGAAGACCAAGGACGAAATGGTCCAGAAGGCTATTGACGCCGCCCTCAAGAAGGCCGGTATCAATCCTGCCCATGTGGACAGCGAGGACCACATCGAGTCCAACACCGCCAAGGGATGGCTTACTCCCGAACAGGCAGCACAGGCCCGCGAGATTATCAAGACCGTCGGTGAGGAGAAGGCAGCAAGCCTGAATCCTGCGATGATTGAGAATATCGCCAACGGCCGCGTGCAGAAGTTCCTCAAGGAGCAGACTCTCGAGGAGCAGGAGTATCAGATGAGCGACGACAAGGTCTCCGTCAAGGCCGCTATCGCAGCCGAGAACAAGGAGGCGAAGGTTGTTGCTTTCAAGCGCTTCTCTCTGAACGACTAATTATTTGTCAACCAATAAAAAACCGGAGCTCATCGAGTTCCGGTTTTTTTTGTGATGCAGTCCGTTTATGGACATAGGGTTATTAAACCCTCTGGCCATAAGACCTGTCCGTCGTATTCACGGTAATCTTTTCACCGGTCTCGATGAAAAGGGGCACCATGATTCGTGCTCCGGTCTCCAGGGTGACTTCCTTCTGGGCGTTGGAAGAAGCGGTATTGCCCTTCACTGCGGGCTCGCTGTAAGTCACTTCCAGGGTCACATAGGTGGGGAGTTCGCAGGTAAGGCACCTCTCCTCCTCGCCGGTAACGAACATCATCTCCACGTGCTGACCCTCTTTCATGAGGTCTGCGTTCTCAACAACATCGTGGGGCAGCGTGATCTGCTCGTAGGTCTCCTCGTGCATGAAGTTGAAGCTCTCGCCGTCATCATAGAGGAACTGGTAGGGACGCCTCTCCACCTCTATAGTCTCGATTTTCGCGCCAGCGGTGAAGGTGTTCTCCAGGATTCGGCCGTTCTCCAGGTTGCGGAGTTTGGTCTTTACGAAAGCGGGGCCTTTGCCAGGCTTGACGTGCTGGAACCATACAATCATGCAGGGCTTGTCGTTGAATTTAAGATAAAGTCCGTTCTTGAAATCTGCGGTAGTTGCCATATAAATTATGTGTTAATTAGTTTCTACAGTCCACAAATATAATTATTCGTCACGTTTATTGCAAATTTGCTATAGCCAGAGCCACATCTTCCAGTAGCCACTTGGGGGTGGAGGTGGCCCCGCAGACGCCGGCGGAGTCCGCACCGAGGAACCATTCGGCCTTCAATTCGCTTGCCGAACAGATGCGGAAGCTACGGGGGTTGATGCTGCGGCACCATTCGAACAGCACCTTTCCATTGGAGCTGGAGGCGCCGGCCACAAACACCACCACATCGTTAGCCCTGGCGAATTCGCTCAAATCCCTGTGGCGCGAAGCGACCTGGGCGCAGATGCTCCGGTGTACCGTAAGCGGGGCGTCCATAAGCCGCTGAAGTTCAGTGGCGACAGCCTCGTAATCCTCAGGACTCATGGTGGTCTGGGAGAATAGTTCCACCGCTTCGTTCGTACATACTGCGCCGTTTCTGCAGGTCTCACGCAGCTGCCCCGCAGTCTCCACCACTACCGCCCGGCCGTCGGTCTGGCCCACCAGCCCGAGCACCTCCGGGTGGCCTATCTTGCCGAAAATCACTACCTGTGAGCGCCCAGCTGCGGCTTTTACCTCCTTTTGGAGTTTAAGCACCACGGGGCAGGTGCAGTCTATGATACTAAGACCTGCAGCTGACAGGCTGTTATATGTCTGCGGAGGTTCGCCGTGGGCTCGTATGAGCACGGTATCGTTTGGCCCAAGCAGTTTCAGGCCCTCGTGGTCCGTGATACCGAGCCCCTTGCTCCCGAGTCGGGAGAGTTCTTCTTCGTTGTGTACTATAGCACCGAGAGACCAAAGTTTTCCGTTGCTCTTCGAAAGGAAGTCTTCTGCGGTGGAGATTGCGCGTATGACGCCTCCGCAGAATCCGGAATGAGGGTCGATGCCGACTTTTATCATAGTATGCCAAACTTGCCCTGGACGAGTCCCTGGACCCATGCCAGTTCTTCTGTGAAGCCCATTTCCGAGTTGTCCAGCTCGAAGGCGTCTTCTGCCCGGCGCAGGGGATTGGTCTCGCGGTGAGAATCTATGTAGTCCCTTTCGCGGAGGTTCTGTACTACCTCTTCCAGCAGGGGCTCTTCGCCCTTTGCTTTCAGTTCGTCATAGCGGCGCCTTGCGCGAACTTCTTCGCTCGCAGTCATGAATATCTTCAGCTGGGCGTCCGGGAATACTGCGGTGCCGATGTCGCGCCCGTCCATCACTATCCGTCCTTTCTTTCCGAATTCGCGCAGCTTTTCATCTACCCAGGCACGCACGTAAGGAACGGCTGCAATAGGACTCACCTGTGAACTGACCTCCATGGTGCGAATCTGTTTCTCAATGCAGCGCGCTCCCATGTACAAGCGCCCGTCCTCGCCGAATTGCAGGTGTAGGTCCTTCAGCGCCTCCTTTAGGGCTGGGTCCACCTTGTTTATGCGGCTGATGAGCATTTCTTCCTGGGCGAAAAGCGTCACGCCCCTGTAAAGGGCCCCGGAATCCAGGTACAGGAAACCGAACTTCCTGGCCAGAAGTTTGGCGAAAGTACTTTTTCCGGTCGAGGAGTAACCGTCTATTGCTATAATGATGTCGGGAATATTCATACCAGCACAAATTTAGAAAATTTTTCGCGATATTTGTGGTATGAAGATTCTTATTATCGACGATGAGCGGGCCATACGCAATTCGATGAAGGAGATACTCTCGGACGAAGGGTACATTGTAGAGACGGCGGAAGATGGCCTTTCAGGCTACGAGACGGCCACCAAAGGGCACTACGACGTGGTATTCTGCGACATCAAGATGCCCGGGATGGACGGGGTGGAGGTGCTGGACAAACTTATTTCGGACGGGACGGAGAGCGCCATAGTGATGATTTCCGGCCACGGTGATATAGAGACCGCGGTGGAGTGTATCAAGAAGGGCGCTTTTGATTTCATTCAGAAGCCGCTGGATCTCAACCGTCTGCTAATAACTATCAAGAATGCAACGGACAAGACTAAACTGGTAGCTCAGACAAAAATACTAAAGAAGAAAGTTTACGGCGGCAGCCAGATGGTCGGCGAGTCTCCGGCGATACAGCATATCCGCGAAATAATAGACAAGGTAGCGGCCACTCCGGCGAGGGTGCTCATTACCGGAGGCAACGGGTCCGGAAAGGAACTGGTGGCCCGAAGCCTGCACGAGCAGAGCGACCGCGCCGCCCAGCCCTATATAGAGGTCAATTGTGCCGCCATACCTTCCGAGCTGATAGAGAGCGAGTTGTTCGGCCACGAAAAGGGTTCTTTCACCTCCGCTATCAAGCAGCATAAGGGAAAGTTCGAGCAGGCCGACGGCGGCACACTTTTCCTGGATGAGATAGGCGATATGTCCCTTGTCGCACAGGCCAAGGTGCTCCGCGTGCTGCAGGAGAACAAGCTCTCCCGAGTGGGCAGCGACACCGATATCAAGGTTGACGTGCGCGTGATTGCCGCTACCAACAAGAATCTGCAGGACGAGATAGCCAAGGGCAACTTCCGTGAAGACCTTTATCATCGTCTCAGCGTCATAGTCATCAAGGTCCCCAGCCTGGACGATCGCAAGGAAGATATCCCTCTGCTGGTCAATTACTTTGTGGACCGCATCTGCGCGGAGACCGCCATGCCCCGGAAGAGCTTCAGTCCGGAGGCGTTGAAATTATTGCAGGAGCGCAGTTGGAAGGGTAATATCAGGGAGCTGCGCAACGTTGTGGAGCGCCTGCTTATCCTCGGCGATGACTGCATCTCCGCCGCCAACATCAACGATTACGTGTTGTAGAAGGTGTAGGTTATGCAGTTCAAAGTCTCTCTACTTTGAACTGTTTTATCTTATAAGACTCGTTCCTGCAACTCAGGAAGATGGTGACGTTGAAGGTTTCGCCCCCGGCCTTGAGCGTACCCAGCGCGTATTTCATATTTGCGCGACCGGCGGTGTGATTGATGTTGAAGCTGCGCGGAGTGTAGTTTTCGAAGAAGGTCTTGACAATCTGGCGGGCCTGGGCCCGGCTGGCGTCGCTGGCCTTGGCCAGAACGGCAATTTCCAGATTCTCTGCAAACCAGGCGGACAGGGCTTCTGCATTGCCTGCAGCTATATATTTGCCAATAGGGACGAACACGTCGTCCCCGTTTACGGGGGCCGTGGCCGGAAGCGCGCTTTTGACAACGAATCCCTGCGCCGAAAGCATCGGCCCGGATAGTAAAAGCGCTAAAACAGCAAATATTCTCAGCTTCATACGCCCTCAATTCTTTGCAAATATTAAGCCAGTTTGCTATTTTTGCAGATGATGCATATCATGCTTCTCACAATGGGCAAAACGGACATCCGCTGGGTGGCGGAAGGTCTGGAAATGTATGCTTCCAGACTTCAGCATTACAGCCGCTTTTCCGTGAAAGAACTCCCAGAATTAAAGGGGGTTGCATCCTTAAGCCCGCAGCAGGTCAAACAGAAGGAGGCGGAGCAGTTGCTTAAGGCTATCAAGCCTCAGGATACGGTCGTCTTGCTGGACGAGCACGGTGAGGAATTCACCTCCATCCAGTTTGCCGCCCGACTGGGGACTTATCTTCAGAAGGGGAAGGACCTTGTCTTCATAGTTGGAGGGGCATACGGATTTGCGCCGGAGATGTACGAACGCGCCAACGCAAAGCTGTCCCTCTCCAAAATGACCTGCTCGCATCAGCTTGTGAGAACGGTTTTTGCAGAGCAGCTCTACCGGGCGTTTACCATCCTCAGGGGGGAACCGTACCACAATGAATAGGAGACTCAAAATACGGGACTACATCTGGGCGGCGCTCGCGCTGCTCAGCGCAGTGCTGCTGGTTTTCGCCATTGCCTCTCCCCGTTCCCTGGGCGACACCGCTTCCGAGGCCCGGAAGGTCCAGAGACGTCTGGCCAGGAGAATGGCGCGGCTGGAGTATTACGAGAGCCGTCCGCAGGCCAGGCTGCCCGAGGATATGGTCATATACACCTACACTCTGGACACTCTCCGATCCTGGCGCGGGTTGTTCCCCCTCTACAACGACGACATATCCTCCCGCGTTGTGGTTCAGCGTATCGCGAACCCCCGCATCAATCTCCGATCCCCGCTTTCCTACGTCACCGAAGAGCCGGCATACATAAATATCGGTCCCAAATGGTACGTTGTGCGTTCCCGTGAACACGGAGACCAACGTGTCATATCTGGCCTGATGGTGATGAATACTCTCGACACCCGCAGCGATAACGGTGTGAACCCGCGTTTGCGGCTGGGAGCCCGTTTTTCCGTTCATCCCCTTTCGTCCAGCGAGGGAAGTGCGGTGTGCCTGGACCGCAGGCCCGTTTTCAAGATTCTTTACGATTCCCTCTCCGGAGCGGTAATAGCCGACGCAACGCTGCTCTGGATGGCCCTGTTGCTGATGCTGGCGGCGGCCGTCATGTTCGTTTTTGTGCGGCGGACGCTTAAGCGGGCCCTGCCTGCCTGTGCCGCCATATTGTTCGCCACTGGAGCCATGTATTGCTGGGGTTTGAGTGCAGGGAACGAATATGCCCTTTTTTCCCCGGTGACCTATGCCGGAGGAAACTTCCTTTACTCGCTCGGTGCCGTGCTGCTTGTGAACCTGGCGCTGTGGTTGTCCATTCTTGTTCTCTATCTGGTTCGGCGAAACACCTGGCGCCATATACGCAGCGTGCCTGCAGAAGCGGCGCATACGGCGGCCGACCTTCTGGCGGTGGTAGCTATCCTTGTCTATACTCACATGACAATCAGGAGTATAGTCGCCAACTCCAATATCTCCCTCGAGATATACAAGCTGGGCTCTTTGTCGTTATATACCATTCTGGTTTACTTATCCTTCCTTTCGCTGCTGTCCACTGCTCCGATGCTGCTGCAGATGCTTCAGCCGCTGGCTTCCAAGCTCTTCCGGGTGCATTACGACATGTTCTCCAGGGGCTCGCGCGTACTCATTGCTGCGCTGGTGTCGCTCTACATGGTGATTACTACCGCAGTGCTGGGATTCGGGAAGGAGGAAGACAGGATGGAGGTCTGGGCCGGCAAGCTCGCAGTTGACCGCGACATTACCCTGGAATTGTCGCTGATAAATCTGGCACCGCAGATTGCTTCGGATGCTATCATTTCTACCCTCGCTACCCTGGACGGAAGTGAGGTGATTATAAGAAACAGGCTGATAGACAACTACTTTTTCAATGAGTCCAAAGATTACTCACTGAATGTTCAGCTGATGCATCCGGGTGCGGCTCCGGCAGGAATGCGGGAGCGCTTCGATTATCTGCTCAGGGAGGGCAATCCTATTGCTGACGGTTCCGCCTTTATGAGCATTCCCACTTCAGAGGGACCTTGCGATTACGTAGGTATCTTCCCTTTCCTGCACGACGACGTCGTCTCTTACCTTCTGGTTGAGGTGGCTCCCAAGACGGCACCGGGCGGAAAAGCTTACGCCCGGCTCCTTGATTTCAGCTCCCAGAGCAGGACCAGCCTGCCGTCGGCATACTCCTTTTCCCGCTATCAGGGGCGCGAACTCCGGCAGTTCCGTGGTACTTATCCCTACTCTACCAGGATGGACGACTGGATGTACCAATCGGTCTATACCTCTCAGTTATGTCATTACAACAGAGATGGTTACTCTCACTTTGTGAACGTTGTTACGGACGGTGAGGCGGTGATTATATCGCGCCGTCAGATAAGCACCATGAGCTATGCCATTTCTGCTATGTTCATAGGCTTGCTCATGTCCGGCATACTAAGCAGCCTGAAGCCGCGCCGTCGCTCCAGCGACAAGGAACGCAGGACCTATTTCCGTTCCCGTATCTCCATGACCTTGATGGGGTCGCTGCTGCTGGCCCTCGTGACCATGGCCACGGTAAGCGTCATATTCGTGTACAGGCGCAACGAGGCCAACCAGCAGGCGATAATGTCGGATCGCATAAACGCAATACAATTGTTGACGCGTGACGCTTTGCGGTCTTCCGAGAACCGTGACGTGCTAAATACTCCTGAGTTTGCGACCCTTATCCAGTCTGTCAGCGACAATACCGGTTCCGACCTCAGCGTGTACTCTATGAACGGACGTATCCTGCTGTGCACCAACCCGGAAGCTGTTGACAGGGGAGTGGTAGGCTACCGTATAGAGGAAGAGGCGTTGGAACAGCTTACCGTGCTCAGCAGGCGTTACTGCATATTGAAGGAGAAGGCCGGCCGCAGGCGTTATTATAACATGTATATGCCCCTGTTGGACGGTGAAGGCCGTATGGCGGCCGTGCTCTGCTCCCCTTATGTGGGTGAAAGTTACGACTTTGAGCGTGATGCCATCATGCATTCCATGTCCATCCTGACGGTGTTCCTCCTGCTCTTCATCCTTGCCAGACTGTCGGAGACGGCCGTGCTGGACAGGGTCTTCCGGCCGCTCAGCATGATAGGGCTGACGATGAGCAAGGCGGGAAAGGGGAACCTTGAGCATATAGAATACGAACGGGAAGATGAAATATCATCTCTTGTAGAGGCTTACAACCGTATGGTGGACGAGCTCAGTGAAAGCAGCCGCCAGTTGGCACAGGCGGAGCGCGACAAGGCCTGGAGCGGCATGGCGCGTCAGGTGGCGCATGAGATTAAGAACCCGCTTACACCGATGAAGTTGCAGATACAGAGGCTGATACGCCTGAAGCAGAAGGGCGATCCGGCCTGGCAGGAAAAGTTCGACGATGTGAGCAAGGTGCTCCTAGACCATATAGACATTCTTACGGAGACATCCAACGAATTCTCCACCTTTGCCAGACTGTACACAGAGGAGCACACAATTCTGGACTTGGACCAGTTGCTGAAGGAAGAGGTGTCTATGTTCGACAACAGGGACGACGTGGAACTGACCTACATGGGGCTTGCGGCTGCGCTTGTGAGCGGGCCCAAACCTCAGCTGACGCGCGTTTTCGTTAACCTGCTAGGCAATGCCATGCAAGCGGTGGACGGTCAGAAGGATGCGAAAATACAGCTGTCTTTGCGAAAATCGGCCAGGGACGGCTACTATGATATTGTGGTTGAAGATAATGGCTCAGGTGTGTCCGAGGAGAATGTTTCCAAACTGTTCACCCCCAATTTCACCACCAAGAACGGCGGTTCCGGACTCGGGCTTGCCATCTCCCGCAGCATACTCGAGCGTTGCGGCGCAAGTATTACTTATTCTCGTTCTTTTTCCTTGGGCGGCGCCTGCTTCACCGTGTGCTATCCGGCATCCGCTGCGCCACTGCCGCCTACGAGGCTACTATCCCCCTGCACCCCCACTTGCTCTGACTCCTTCACATAATCATTTGAGGGACGGAAAACCGCGCAAAGCCTCCTGTATAGCCTATGGCACTCTGGCAATACCGAATCGCAAACGGATGCTGCTGAGGGATCAGAAGAATCTGTCCCGGTTGGCACAAAAAAGGTGAACCGTCCACATCTAACAGCACTTCGCCGGAAGAGACATAGATGAAACCAACAAGCGGGAGTTACGCCACAGGAACCTCAGCCGGCTTTATAAAGCCAACAGTGTTCATCCACCTGATGAAAAATGGTCACGCTGAAAAGTCTGCGTCCGGGCTCCAGGGAGGCTTAGTTTCCATTATGTGAATAAAAAAATGGCCGACAGGTTACGGAAAAAGTTCTATAATGTACTTGTGTTGTCTATTACGGAAGAATTCTCAAACGGATGATTCCTCTTTTTGTTATTATTGCAAAAGAGACTGGTGATGACTTCCTCGAATAGGCAGGTTGCTAACAGAATGATGCAGCATAAAGAGTTTGAGAGCAGCCGATGGGCTGAGTTGACCTTACCATCAAATAAGACCAATAATGCTCGTTGCGTGTAGTGGTGCAGTCACCCAATGGTCAAAAATGTGCGAAAACGCTTGTTGAGTGTCCGATGCTGATCACGCTATGAGCATACAAGTAGTATGTCATCAGAATTTCGTATATTTACCTGGATAACTATCTTGCACCAAATGAGAAAGAAGGACAACCTGTATCTTGCTCCGCGGACAGACTGGAGCGCACTCGGCTCACGGGACCTGCTGTGCGACAGCTACGGTTCGGGAATCGATGATTTCGAATACGAAGATCTTGATTGGACCGTCAAACCCTAACCTGCCAGCCGTATGAAGAATCTGTTCAAATATATAGTTCCGGCCGCGCTGCTTGTCATTTCGGCCTCCTGCGTCAAAGAGAGCGGCGCCGACACCATCCCTGCCAATACCCGCAAGTACAGCATCACCATAGACCAGCCCACCAGGACGGAGCTTTCCGGCTCCGGCAGCACGCGCAGCGTAAGCTGGAGCGAGGGCGACGCCATAAAGTATTACACCGAGTCCGGGCAGGCAAGTGCCGTCAGCGCAAGTGTAAAGATTGATGGCTGCAACGCCAGCGTGGAAGTCCCCCGCGGGCGTGCCGATGAGTTCATCAACGCCGTATATGGCGCTACGCAGCTCAAAAGCAGCACCAGCACGGAAAACACAATGTACGTGAGTTCTCCCGTCAAGAATAATCAGCAGTACACGTCATTTGCAAAGGTACACCTCTGCGCTGCCTTCTCGGACGATCTGGAGAATCCGGAGTTGAAGTTCCACAACGCCGCGGCCGTCCTGAAATTTACTTCCACAGGCACAATACATAAAGTTGTCCTCTACGGCAACAACAACGAGGTTATCACCGGAGGCAGCAACGGCGACCTGAAGATAGCTTATGCCGACGGAGCTGTCACCACTACCGTAGCATCCACCGGAGGCACATCGGTAACCGTCCAGACAAACGGCGCGGAATCTGACTTCTATATAGCCGTCCTTCCAGTCACCTTCGCCAAAGGCATTACAGTGGACTGTTACGACGAGATCCTCGACCTTGTCGTCTGCCAGAAGACAACAGCTACAATAAACACGCTCTCGGACAGCGGCACTCCCAGGGTAATCAACCTCGGGAGCGTGCAGGACTGGACGTCCAATCCACAGCCAATAGCCGTCAACCTGGGTCTTAGCGTCAAATGGGCGACGATGAATGTTGGAGCCACCAAACCTGAGGAGTACGGAGATTACTTTGCCTGGGGCGAGACGGAGCTGAAGGACGAATACAAATGGGCCAACTACAGCTACGGCACCGCAAAGAACGGTCCTTTCTCGGAGTATGTGTTGGACGCGAATTATGGTACCGTTGACCATAAAACCATCCTGAGCCTGGAGGATGACGCAGCATACGCCGCCTGGGGCGACGACTGGCGTATGCCCAGCCAGGAAGAGTTCGAAGAGCTGAAGAAGAACTGCACATGGACGTGGACTACTAAAAACGGTGTCAAGGGATACCGCGTCACCAGCAAAGTATCCGGATATACCGGAAACTCCATCTTCCTTCCGGCCAACGGCATGTATAATGGTTCTTCCCTCACAAGCGGCGGTACCGAGGGTAATTACTGGACTGCGTCTTTGTCCGGCGACCACGCTTACCATTCCATTTCCCCGTATTTCGGTTCTTCGTCTGTGTCGATAGATAACTGCTATAGGTACTTCGGCCTGGGAGTCCGTCCCGTCCAAGGAGCCATAGTTCCAGTAGAAAGCATAGACATTTCTGCTGAGCTTGAATTACTTATAGGAAAGACTGCAACGCTGTCCGCCACCGTATTCCCGAGCAATGCCACATACAAGAGCCTGACCTGGGCTTCTTCCGACGAATCCGTAGCCACCGTCGACGCCACCGGCAAGGTGACCGCAGTATCAGCTGGCAATGCTACCATTACGGTGTATTCAGCAGACGCTTCCAAGACCGCGACATGCAATGTATCGGTAATTGAACCGCCGCAGCCCGAGGCGGGTTTGGAGGCTTACAACAAGTGGCTGGGCGAGTGGAATGTAACCCGTCAGTCCCTTACCGACAAGTGGGTTATAAGCGAGAATGTTCCCGGCGCGAGCTTCTATATCCAGGGTATAGACGGAGGCAACTCCACCATAGCCGACATCCTTGTCGAGGCCGATTATGATTCAGCCAACGATGCAATCGTCCTTTATACCCAGGATTGCAAGGAATGGACATATGGGGGCAAGACCTATACCATCGGCCTGCTTGGTCTGTTCAACGGCACAAATTTGGTGAGCGGAGACTGCGAACTTGGTACCATTACACGTACCGGAGAGAATGAAGCCACCATCACCTCCGGAGGCTCCCAGGTGACTCTCGACAGCGGCACCTACGACGTGAGCGGAATGAAATTCTTCGCCTATGACAGCACAGGCAACGGATATGTTTTCAACAGCCAGATTTTCTACCAGTGGCCCGAGACTATGGACAAGATTGTCGCCATCGACGACGATCCCGTTTACAATGCATTCCTCGGCAGCTGGAATATCAAGCGAAACGATTCCGAGTGGGGTACGACCACCAATAAGTACATTCAGAAGGGCGAGGTTTCCGATACCTGGACCATTACTCCCAAGGTGGCCGGATTCACATTCTATATTTCCGGAATCGAAGGATACGATGACCTGGAGGTAGTCGCCGACTATGACAAGGCAAGCGGTACCTTCTCCATTTCCGAGCAGGATGTGGTAATCGAGGGTTATACCTATGGCTTCGTAGGCCTGTTCTACTATCCCGGCAGTAGCGTTGAACCTGCCGGCACCTATTTATGGGATGGTGGTGCCAGACTCTTCACTGCCAAGCAGGACGGTGATGTCATAGCCCTGACTGCCGGCAACGCAGGTTCCTATGGCAGCTTCCTTGGTATGCAGACATTCCAGAAATACAACGGCTCATACTACGATCTCCACGAGGAAGGTTATGTCCTGCCCAATACTCTTACAAAGGCTCCTTCATCCGGTGCTCCCCGTAAGGTCGCCAAGGCTGGTGGAAAGCGCGGGACCAGCTTATTCGTCGGCAAGAGTCCGGAGGTGCACCGTATGTCCGCTCCTGCCCGCGGATACTATTGAGGGGGAGACAGGATTGAGCGCAATCTGCCTCTCAAGTAATGAAGCGCTTCTTGCTATTGGTCTGTCTTACGGTCTGCAGTGCTGCGATGTTCGCCCAGAACGGCAGCTACAGGCCGCGGACAACCCGAACAACGCGTACAACGTTAACTTCAATTCAGACAATGTGAATTGGAACAACAACAACCGCTACAACGGGTTCTCTGTACGCTCTGTCTCAGCATTTATGATGAATAGCTCAGCTCCCATTTTCGACACGTATCCTGATCAATTGCTCCTGGATTTGTACCGCGCCTACAAGGATGCCCGACGGCATAAGCGCCGCCGGGACTATCAGTTGCGTTTTGAACGGAACATAGAGATCGAATTGTTGCGCTTAAGGGATGCTATACTTTCCGGCGGGTACCGTCCAGAGCCGTCAACCTGTTTTATCATCCACGACCCCAAAATGAGGGAGGCGTTTGCTGGACATCTGATTAAAGGCTTTGGAACCATATAAGGAACCTTACGTCACAGTTGTCCGGCAACGTGTATATGGATAGGTATGATCTGGAATTATTCTTCTCCGATTACCCAGACCAGGACATGCCGGTCGAAGGTGATGTACTCGAGCCGGAGTTCCTCCTCGTAGCCGTCCTTATTGATGAAAGTGGCATCCAGCTCGCCCTCCTTGCGGGGGCGGACGGCCTCTATTTCAATTTGTTCGGCGAAATCAACATTGTACTGCGACATCTTCTTGTACACTGCCTCCTTGGCGCACCAGTAGATGGCCAGCTGGGTGCGGCGGTCGTCGGCGTCGTCGTCCAGTTCTTCGATTTCCTCTTCAGACAGGGCCTTCTTCTCCACTGCGCTGAAGTCGCGGTCCAGGGACTCGCAGTCGATTCCGACTTCTTCCACGTCGTTGAGAATCACGGCCACGTACTTATCGGTGTGGGTGATGCTGATATTGATGGCGTTGTTCTCTATGTAAGGCTTGCCGTTGTCGTGATGGCTCAGGTAAACCTTTTCTTCGAACATTACCTCAAGGAGTGCCCGTACGGCAAGCTTTTGCTTGCGTAGAGATTCACTTTTGATGTATGAGATTTCTTCCAGTTCGTCGGAAGGGATGGATGTAAGTGCGCGAAGCTCAGCTTCGGACTCCGTGATTTGCCAGACTCCTATTCGCGAGTGATAGTCGTCATCCAAGTCTTTCTGTAGATATAGTGCCATAAAAAGTTATAACGTGACAAAGATAGTGATTATTTTTATTATGCAATAAATTTTGTAATTTTGCGGTCCTTTAGAACATATTATTGTTGAAGATATGAAATACTTGACTGACGAAAAATTGACCATTGTGGGGGCTGGCGGCATGATTGGCTCCAACATGGCACAGACTGCGCTCATGCTCGGCCTTACTCCCAACATCTGTCTCTACGATATTTTTGAGCCGGGTGTGCGCGGGGTGGCAGAAGAAATCTATCATTGTGCCTTCGAAGGCGCAAACGTCACCTGGACCGTAGATCCTGCAGTTGCTTTCAAGGATGCAAAATATATTGTTTCTTCCGGCGGCGCTCCCCGCAAGGAGGGTATGACGCGTGAAGATTTGCTTAAGGGCAACTGTATGATTGCTGCAGAGTTCGGAGACCATATCCGCAAGTATTGCCCGGACGTGAAGCACGTTGTGGTTATTTTCAATCCGGCCGACGTGACGGCCCTCACCGCCCTCATTCATTCCGGTCTCAAGCCCAATCAGCTTACTTCTCTTGCCGCTCTGGACAGCACCCGTCTGCAGGAGGCTCTCGCCGCAGAATTCGGCGTGCAGCAGTGCAAGGTGACCGGAGCATACACTTATGGTGGCCACGGTGAGGCTATGGCAGTATTTGCCAGCAAGGCCCTCATAGACGGCGAGCCTCTGTCCGGGAAAGAGCTTTCCGATGAGCGCTGGGCTGCTATCAAGCACGCTACTGTGCAGGGTGGCTCCAACATAATCAAGCTCCGTGGCCGCAGTTCTTTCCAGAGTCCTGCCTACCAGGCAGTCAAGATGATTGAGGCTGCTATGGGCGGGGAGAAGTTCTGCTGGCCTGCAGGCTGCTACGTGAATGCTCCCGAGCTTGGCTTCGAGAATGTGATGATGGCTATGCCAACCGTTATCGATGCGGCCGGCGTTCATTATACAGAGCCTAAGGGTACTGCCGCCGAGATGGCAGACCTCAAGGCTTCTTATGAGCACCTCTGCAAGATGCGCGACGAGATTGTCTCCCTTGGCATTGTTCCTCCTGTAGCAGAGTGGACTAAAGAAAATCCCAATCTTTAATTCGGAGATTTCTGCCGCCCGGGCATTTGGGGCCAGGGCGGCCTTTTCGGGGTGTGGCGCAGTTGGCTAGCGCATCTGGTTTGGGACCAGAGGGTCGCAGGTTCGAGTCCTGTTACCCCGACAGAAAGAGGGCTCGGCAGAAACGCCGAGCCCTCTTTCTGTCGGGGTAACCTACCATCCCCCTGCACCTGACATGAACCCCGAAAGTTAGACAAATAACTTTCGGGGTTCATGTCATTCTATAAAGTGGAAATCAACGTCAGAAGTTGAATCGAAGGCCGGCGTCGAAGGTAAACATGAAGGGCTTGTCTGTGCGCACGGACTTGGGCTGGTTGCCATGGAAGTAGTAACGCACCGACGGGTCTGCATACAGACCGAGCCTCTCGCTGAGTTTGAATTCCAGGCCGAGGCCGAGCGCGGCGGAGAACTGGAACCCGCCTGCTGTATCCTGAACGAGCAGGTTGCCGTAGTTCTGTAGGCGATAGTTGTTTACTATACAGTATTCCGCCTCTCCGCCGGCCCATGCATAAAGCTTGAACAGCTCGTCCTTGGACTGCAGTAAATCGTAATACACATTGAGGGGAATGCCGATATAACTGAGGTAGTGGGATATGGGGCCTTCGTAAGTAGCCGCCAGTTTACCTCTGAAATTGCCGTTGAAAGTACGCGTGAGCAGGGAATAATCCAGTCCTGTTCCGAACGAAAGCCTGTCCACAACGTGGAAGCGCACGCCGAGTCCGAGGGTGAAAGGCACTCCGTATGTGGACTGCCCGGCCTCGCTGATTCCTGCATCCTCCGAGCCTTGTCCCGGAGCCATCTGGCTGATGCCCTTGCCGCCATAGGAAATGTTGGAGTCGTTGCCTCCCAGACTTCCCTGGGCATACAGGCCGCTGAGCTTGATGTCTGCGATACCGGCCCTGCGCTCCTCGAGCTCTATGCGGGCCCACTGGTCAGCCGTTTCCTGATTGAAAGCTGCGTCTTGCTTGCCTCCTTCGCCCGCCGGAGCGACATTGCCCGCCGGAACAACCTCCTTCGCCGGAGCGACATCTCCCGCCGGAGCGACATCCTCCGCAGTTGCAACATCGGTATTATGGATGCTGCTCCGGGCCTCCTGCCGGGCCGCTTCAGGCTCGGCGGCAGTCGTTCCCTTGTCTGCAGAATGATGCCGATGCTGCATAGGCTGCATTCCTACCTGCTCTTCTTCGAGCCCGGCAATGTCTGCGAGAGCCAGGGCCTCGGAAGAAACGCCTTCTTCTCCGGCCGACGTGACGCCTGCGTCTGCGAGTATGTCGATATCGCCTGCACGATTGATTGAGGGCTTGAATGTTCCGCTCAGGAACAGCCCTGCCAGAATGGCGGCGACTGCGAACGCGGGCACTGCCCACCTCCACCAAAGAGCCGCCGGAGCTGCGGAGTCAAGACGCGAGGACACGGCACGCCACACGCGCCCGGGAACTTTCTCCCCGGCGTTCTGCAGCACCGACTTCATCTGCCGGTCGAATTCTTGCCAATTGTCTTGCATCTGTATCTATCTTTTATTACGTCTCAATATCTTTTCCTGCAATATCGCCCTCGCCCTCAGCAGCTGGGAGCGGGAAGTGTTCACGGAGATGCCAAGGGCATCCGCTATGTCTTGATGAGAATAACCTTCCACCACATACATGTTGAATACGGTCCTGAATCCGGCCGGCAGCTCCGAAACCATTTTGCAGAGCTCCTTGTAGCCGATATCCTGTACGGCGGATGGTGCTTCGCTCGTCACGGCCACCGCGTTCTCCATGTCGTCGCTCTCCTTCAGAACGTCATTCTTCCTCAAACTCATCAGTGCAGTGTTAACAAAGATCTTTCTCGCCCAGCCTTCAAAGGAGCCGTCACCTGCGTAGGTGTCAAGCTTGGCAAACAGAGTCACAAAACCGTCCTGAAGGACGTCTTCCGCCGTATCCCGATCGCCTGTGTAACGTATGCACAGGGCATACATTTTGCTGGCTAGGGCGTCGTAGATGGCTTTTTGTGCACGTCTGTCACCTTCCTTGGCCTGCTCGACTATCCAAGTATTAAGATGCGATTTGTCTTCAAAAAGTTGCATCGGGTCCCAAAAAATCTTAAAACCGCAAATGATTTCGCGAAAATAGACAAAAATTCAATACTTTTGTACTTATATGAAGAAACTCCTGCTTTGCTTGGCCTTGGTTCAGATGTGTTTTCTCCTGCATGCTGCAGGGGAACGCCGTGATTCCACAGGAGTAGAAGAAGCCATCCTGGATGTTGTAGCAAACATAGAAAGCGGGGAGATGGAATTGGCAGGAGCGGCCTTGGACTCGCTTCTTACCATTTATCCGCAGAACGACGCAATCAATTACTATAAAGGTATTTGCAGTTACGCTGCAGGAGACTATAAAGGGGCTGCCGGAAGTTTCGGGAAGGCCCTTCAACTGGATCCTTCCAATAACTGGTACAAAGAGACTCTGGCCAACCTCTATCTGGGCACCGGGGAGGTTAAAAAGGCGGAAAAACTGATGCGTGAGCTGCAGAAAGTAAATCCCGGGAAGTTCCCTGAGCTTTACGTGGCCTCCATACTTGCCGGGGCCTACCGCATGAAGCGGGACTACTCTTCTTATTTCGAGTCGCTTAAATCCCTGGTCAGGGACGATGTCGCCAGTGACGACATGAAGTACGAGGCCCTGATGAGTGTTCTCCGCGGCTTCGACAGCAAGACCTTCAACTCCCTGGCTCCGCAAATCGATACTCTCGCCCGCATATATGCCGAGGCTGAACCGCGAAGCATGCACGCCCACAGCCTCTGCATGCAGATGGCTTCCACCCTGGGCGACGACGAGAGGGTCATCGAGGAGTGCGAGACTATGATGCTCCTGGAGCCTGAAGACAGTTCCAACGTACTCCTGTGCCTGTCGGTAATTGGTGACACTCAGTATCAGACCGGAAATGAAAGGGCCGCCTACAAGACATACGAGAAGGCCCTGAAAATAGACCCGGAGTACTGCCCTGTGCTCAACAATTACGCCTATTACCTCTGTCTCCGGCGCCGCAGCCTGGCAAAGGCGGAAAAGATGAGCCGCATCACAGTGGACAAAGAGCCCGACAACCCGACATACCTGGATACTTTCGGCTGGATTCTTTATCTTCGGGGCAAGGCGAAGGAGGCCAAACCTTACTTCAAGCACGCCATGCTCTATGGGGGCAAGGACAGCGCCGTAATTCTTATGCACTATTCCCTGGTGCTCGAGAAGCTGGGCGAGAAAGATCTGGCGACCTATTATAGAAATCTGGCCGAAAGCAAGGAAAGCAAATGAAAACCATACTCAAAATAGCCATCGGCGTACTTCTGGTTGCTGTCTGTTTTTCCCTGGGGGCCCAGAGCCTGTCGTCCAGCAAAGACAAGAAGGCCCGCCTGGAGCGTGACATACGCATGCTTGAGCAGCAGCTGAAAGACGCGACGGCCAGGAGCAACAGCGCCGAGACCCAGCTGAACCTGCTGAGGGCCCAGACTTCGGCCCGAAAGGAATTGCTGCAGGACAGCGAGCGGGAGCTCAGAATCATCACGGACAGCGTACGCCGCTGCGAGAAGGAGATCGACCGGGTGCAGGCACGCCTGGACACCATGACCTACTACTACGGCCGCCTGGTGCACAATGCCTACAAGAACCGCGACTCTCGTATGTGGTACCTCTATATTCTTGCCAGCGAGAACATCGGCCAGGGCATGAGGCGCTACGGTTACCTGCGCCAGCTGTCGTCCCAGATGAACGATCAGGGGCGCAGAATAGGGGAGGAGCACTCCCGGCTTAATACGGAACGACAGAGGCTGGACAGCCTGCGCAGCCAGGCCCGCAAGCTTCGGGACGAACGGGCAGGCGAGCTGAACAAGCTCCGCAGGCAGGAGGAAAAGTCGCAGCAGCTTGTGAATCAGCTGCAGAAAGACCGCAAGCAGTATCTCAACCAGCTGGCGTCCAAGCGCAAGCAGGTGGAGGCCCTGAACCGGGAGATTGAGCGCCTCATCCAGGAAGAAATGGACGGCGGCAAGGGAAAAGGCAAGGGCGGCGGCAAAGGCGGCAAAAAGACAAAGACCCAGATAGATTACGTTCTCTCGGACCAGTTTGCCGCCAACAAGGGCAAGCTCCCATGGCCGGCGGAAGGCAGGGTCGTGAGTCACTTCGGGCGCAACCCCCATCCCGTCTATACCAAGTTGGAAATGCCCTTCAACAACGGTGTGGGCATAGCCGTCGAGCGTGATGCTCCCGTGCTGGCGGTGTTCAACGGAGTGGTGAAACAGATAGTGGTCGTACCCGGTTACAACCAGTGCGTACTGGTTCAGCACGGGGAATACTTTACTTTTTATTGTAAAATGGGGTCCGTGGCGGTGAAGGCTGGAGATAAGGTCAAGACCGGGCAGGTGCTCGGGCACGTGGCAGGAGGCATGGAGGATATCCAGGTGCATTTCCAGCTTTGGAAAGGACGTCAGCCGCAGGATCCGGAACAATGGTTAAGAAAATGATAATCAAGGCATCCGGCATACATAAGAGTTTCGGCAATCTGGAAGTGTTGAAAGGCATTGACCTCGAGGTAAGAAAAGGGGAGATACTGTCCGTCATGGGCGCCTCCGGAGCCGGTAAAACCACTCTGCTTCAGATTCTTGGTACCCTTTCCACTCCGGATGAGGGTACATTGGAAATAGACGGCACCACAGTGTTCGACGGCAGCGGCCGTTCCTTGAGGGGAGACGCGCTAGCCGCTTTCCGGGGCCGCAGGATTGGTTTCGTCTTCCAGGCCCACCATCTGCTTCCGGAATTTACAGCCTTGGAGAACGTGATGATTCCGGCACTTATCGCCAAGCGTTCCACCCAGGCTGCAAGGGCCGACGCCCTAAAGCTGCTGGAACTGGTGGGACTCAAGAATCGCAGCAGCCACAAGCCTTCGGAACTCTCCGGCGGCGAGCAGCAGCGTGTTGCCATCGCCCGTGCCCTGGTTAATTCCCCGGCAGTGCTTTTTGCCGACGAGCCCACCGGCAATCTGGACTCCGCCACCAAGCAGGAAATACACAAACTGCTATTCAACTTGCGGGATACCCTGGGCCAGACTCTTGTAATAGTGACCCATGATCCGGATCTGGCCGCATTGTGCGACCGCTGCCTGAACATGAAAGACGGCCGCTTTATATAGAATTGAGTTCCGTTAAGGACATATTGCTCGGACGCCTTCGCGGAGGCGAATCCATGAACCGCAGCCAGCAGTTCAGGCTGACGCTGATGCTTGCGGTCCCGGCCATACTGGCCCAGGTGTCCAGCGTGCTGATGCAGTACATAGACTTTGCGATGGTGGGCCGTCTCGGTGCCAACCCTGCTGCATCAATAGGCCTTGTATCCACCTGTACCTGGCTTTTCACCGGCTTCGCCCTTGCTGTCGTGACAGGTTTTTCCGTCCAGGTCGCCCATGCCTGCGGAGCCAAAGATTTCGACAGGGCTCGCCTTCTGCTGCGGCAAGGGCTGTTCAGCATCACCATGTTCAGCATACTCCTCGGGCTTGTCGGAGTATTGATTAGCGGACCGCTCCCTGGCTGGCTAGGCGGAGATGAGGTACTGAAGCAGGATGCATCTGTCTATTTCCGCATCTATGCCGGCTTCCTGCCGATAGGAATGGTGGGATGGGGCGCCAGCGCCATGCTCCAGTCCAGCGGCAATATGAAGGTCCCCAGCATTTTGTACATTGGAATGTGTGCCCTGGACGTGGTGTTCAACTACATCTTCATATACCTTCTCGACATGGGGGTGGCCGGAGCGGCATGGGGCTCCGGGATAGCTGAGGCTGTAACTTCGATAGTCGCAGTCTGGTATGCCTGTACCCGTTCTCCCGAGCTCCGGCAGAAAGGGGTAAAGGGACCTTTCGTACCGCAGGCGTCCATACGCCGCCAGGCCTTGAGCGTTACAGGGCCTCTTTGGCTGCAGAATGTAGTGATGCGCGGCGCGTACGTGGCCAGCACCCTTATTGTGGCGCCTCTGGGACCCGTGAGCATTGCTGCCAACGCCTTTGCCATCACTGCAGAGAGCTTCTGCTATATGCCGGGATACGGTCTTGAGGAGGCGTCCACAACTCTTGTCGGCCAGAGCCTCGGAGCCGGCCGCCGCGACCTCGCCCGCCGTTTTGCCTGGACCACCATAGGTATGGCGATGATAATGATGTCCCTGCTTGCAGTAGCGATGTATGCTTTCGCTCCGCAGATGATAGGGGTAATGAGTACCGATACGGAAGTGGTCGCCCTTGGAGCTCGCGTGTTGCGCATCGAAGCCTTTGCAGAGGCCTTCTATGCCGCATCCATAGTGGGCTTCGGAGTATGCGCTGGAGCCGGTCAGACAATGATCCCGACCATCCTCAACCTCGGCACCATGTGGATAGTGCGCATAGGTCTGGCACTGATTTTGACGCCTAGATACGGCCTGACGGGATACTGGATTGCCATGTGCGTGGAACTCAGCTTGCGAGGCATCCTCTTCCTGATATACGTGCGGACAGGCCACTGGCTGAAAAAGTGGACCCCTGCTCCCGCAACTTTAGGTGAGAATTGCTAATTAGCGAAAAATTAGTACCTTTGCGCGGATGAAACCATTCGTTTACAACAGGGCTACCCTCAATTATGAAGAGCCCCGCCTGCCTAAATGGCGGGCGGCGTTGCGTTTCTGTGTGAAGGCAGTTTGCGCTTTAGGAGTGGTAGCTGCGTTCTGCTGGCTCTGGTTCGTCAAACTGGGAAAAGACCTGCCGAAGACGGCCATACTGAAGAAGCAGAACGATGTCTGGCAGGCCAGAATGGGCGTTATCCGTCACAAGCTGGATATTTACGAGGCCTCGCTCGAGGGAGTGGCGGCCCGCAACAATGAAGTCTATCGTTCCATATTTGCCCTGGATCCTCTTGCCGATACCCTCCGCCGGGACAGCAGCGTCAACGCAATGCTGGCCTTGAATGCCAGGCTGGATGCCGTCCAGTGGCGTATGGACCAGCAGATGGCGGCACTCGGCGAGGTGGCTCTCGTAGCAAAGAATGCAGGGGATATGGTATCTTGTATTCCGGCGGTTCCGCCCATCCTTCCCAAAAAGGGGACATACCACCTGTCGAGTCCCTTCGGAGTGCGTACGGATCCTGTTTACGGAGGTGCTGCAAGGCATCAGGGGCAGGATTTCGCTTCCAAAATAGGCAACCCAGTATATGCTACCGGAGACGGTACGGTGGAGAAGGTCGATTTTAAATTCAGAGGCTACGGAAACGAGGTGGTGATAGACCATGGTTTCGGCTATAAGACACGCTATGCCCACCTGAATACCATCGATGTGGGGGTGGGCCAGAAGCTCCACAGGGGCGATAAAATAGGCGAAATAGGGAAGTCGGGCAAGTCCACGGGACCTCATCTGCACTATGAGGTGCTGTATAAGGGAAATGCTGTCAACCCCATGAGTTTCATGGATATGAGCATGCCGGTAGAAGAGTACCGGGCAATGATAGTGAAGCGCAGGATGGAGAACCAGAGTTCCCGTCCCGGTGCCTCGTCATTTGGCGAAAGGCAACGCCGTCAGGGAACTAATGGCAGAAAGTAATCTGGAATTCGACTTGAAGAACTATGGTATCCGTAGGGCCGGAGGACGCATCACACGCGCCCTCTGGACGGCCGTGAAGTTTATCCTTTCCGTGCTGTCGCTGGCTTTGGTGGCCTATGTAGTAGTCGCTATATTCTACAGTACGGAAGAGGAGAAGGCGATTCAGGCAGAAAACGATGCTTTCGAGGAACTCTATCCGGAGCTCCCGCGCAAGCTTTCCAGCATCGGAGAAGATTTGGAGCGGCTTACCCGGAAGGATGCAATAATCTACAAAGATATTTTCCATTCTGACCCTCCCAAGGCCGACCCGATGTCGTCGCTGAGCATTTTCTTCGGCAGCGATTCCATACCGGACACCAAATTGGTGTTCTATACCGCACACAAGGCAGACCGTCTTATAGAAGATGCAGCAGCTGTGGACAGCCTCTTCCTGAACATTGTGGAGAGCCTGCGGCAGAAAGACTTTGTCCTTCCACCTATGGAATTGCCCCTCAAGAACTTAAGCTATACTCAGACAGGTGCAGGCATAGGTACCAAAATCAATCCTTTCTATACTACCACCGCCCATCATGACGGAGTGGATTTAGTGGTACCGCAGGGAACGGACGTGTTCGCTCCTGCAGCAGGCATAGTGAGCGGGGTGAGCCGCTCCCGCAAAGGTGGAGGGAACAGCATAACCATCAAACACAAAGGCGGTTATATTACTCGTTATGCGCATCTGTCCGAGATATTCGTGGGCCAGGGGCAGAGCGTGCGCAAGGGAGCCCGCATAGCGACTACCGGCATGTCCGGCCACGCCTATGCCCCTCACCTGCACTATGAAGTATGGCGGGACACACTCCTTCTGGACCCGCTCAATTACATCTTCGCCTCGGTGACCCCTGAGGACTATTCCAACATGGTCTATATGGCCAGGCACACACAGCAATCAATGGATTAACGAAATATGGAGAAACTGTTCTATTCAATCGGAGAAACGGCGGAAATTCTGGGAGAATCCATCTCCCTGGTCCGTTTCTGGTCTAATTCCTTCCCCAAGCTCATCAAGCCCAGGCGCAATGCCAAGGGTAACAGGCAGTATACCGCGGACGATATAGAGGTGCTCAAGCAGATACACTTTCTGGTAAAAGACAAGGGCCTTACGCTGGAAGGCGCAGCAAAGCAGTTAACTGCCGAAAAGTCAAGCGTGAGCAACTCCGTGAAGGCTTTGGATTCGCTCCGCGAAATCAGAGCCCAACTTATGGAGATCAAGAATTCCATATAAAGAAAAATTTTCCTACCTTTGCAGTCCTTTAGAAAAATTATAGTATAATATATGGCCGCTATTAAGAAATCCAAGAAGATCGGAACCCCGATCGACGAACGCGAGACTTTTGTTTCCCTGCAGAAGAATTTCGCAGACTCCGAGTCCAACACCGAAGAGAAACTTAAGATCCTTTACGACCTGCAGAACGCAGACAACGAAATAGAGAAACTCGTGCAGCTCCGGGGCGATCTTCCCGCAGAGGTGGCCGCTCTCGAAGCAGAGGTGAGCGGATGCAACGCGAGGATAGAAAGTCTCGAGGGTGTTATCGCCCAGTACAACCAGAATATTGAGGCGATGAACGACGACATCGTGAGCCTGGACGCCGAGATAGAAAAATACCGCAAGCAACTGGAGAAGATTTCCAACAGCCGTGAGTTCGACTCTATCAACAAGGAGCTCGAGAATCTCGGAATTCTCCGCAAGATAGATGACAAGAAGATAGGCGAATCCCGTGAGGCGATTGCAGATAATAAAGCTACCATCCAGCGTGTCCAGGAGAAGCTTGAGGTCCTTGGAGTTGACCTTGAAGCCAAGAAGGAAGAGCTTTCCGTCATCGTGGATTCCACCGCAAAAGAGGAGAAGGACCTGGTCAAAAAGCGCGACGAACTCGCCGCAAAGCTCGACGAGCGTACCCTGAGCGCTTACAACCGTATCCGCGCCAGCGTGCACAACCACCTTGCCGTGGTCACCGTATTCAACGGCGACTCCTGCGGCGGGTGCTTCAATACCGTTACCCCTCAGCGCCTCATTGATATTGCTTCCGGCAAGCGTCTCGTGATTTGCGAGCACTGCGGACGCATTATCGTGGCGTCTCCGCAGAAAGCTGAGTAATGGCAGATACCGGTTCCAGAACCACAGGCAAGAAGAAGAGCCGTCCTGCGGCTAATCTTGACAGCATAGGGCTTGAGATGGGTAATAAACCCCCTCAGGCTCTTGATGTTGAGGAGGCGGTCCTGGGCGCCATGCTCATCGAGCCCAATTGCGTGGATCTTGCAATAGCGGAACTCGACGCGTCCTGTTTCTATGACCAGAAGCACAAGATGATTTTCGAGGCGATGAGCAAGCTGGTGCTTGACCATTCGTCTATCGACATCATTACCGTAAGCAACCAGCTGAAGGCCAACGGTGATCTTGAAACCATCGGCGGTCCCGCCGTGCTGGCCGGACTGTCCGAGAAGGTGGGTAGCGCCGCCCATATCGAGTTTTACGTCAAGATCCTCAAGCAGAAGACCATCCAGAGAGACCTCATTACCGCTTCCTACGATATACTCCGGGATGCCTACGATGAGTCTGTTGGAGTGGACGACCTCATAGACAAGGCTCAGACAAAGGTATTCGACGCCATCCAGAGCAACATGCGCAAGGAGGTCCAGGATATCGGGAGCCTGCTCAACGTGGCAATGAACGAGATTCAGGAGCAGCAGGGCTCCGAGGGCCTGAGCGGCGTGCCGTCCGGTTTCGTGAGCCTGGACCGCATTACCAATGGCTGGCAGCGCTCGGACCTCATCATCCTTGCTGCACGTCCGTCAGTGGGTAAGACGGCCTTCGCGCTCAACCTTGCCCGCAACGCTGCTGTGGATCACCACATGCCGGTAGCCGTGTTCTCCCTGGAAATGTCGGCTATTCAGCTGGTCAAGCGTCTTATGACCAGCGAGTCCGGCCTTAGCGCAGACAAGATAAAGGGCAACATGAAGCTGGAGGGCCATGAGTGGGAGCAGCTGGAATTTAAGCTTCGCAATCTCTCCAAGGCCCCGTTCTATATCGATGATACTCCCAGCATGCAGATAATGGAGTTCCGTACTAAGGCCAAGAACCTTGTGAAGAGCAAGGGCGTGCGTCTCATCGTAGTGGACTACCTGCAGCTGATGCAGGGGCCTGTGGAGACAAAGGGCATACGTGAGCAGGAGGTAGCGGCAATCTCCCGTTTGCTCAAGGCCACGGCCAAGGAACTCAACGTCCCCATCATCGCCCTTTCGCAGCTGTCCCGACAGGCGGTCACCCGTGCGGGAGCCGCCGGAAAGCCTCTCCTCAGTGACCTTCGCGAGTCCGGTTCCATCGAGCAGGATGCAGATATGGTGATTTTCATCCACCGCCCTGATTACGTGGGCCTGAGCGAGAGCATAGAAGACCGCGAGAAGACACAGATAATAATAGCCAAGCACCGAAACGGAGAGACCAAAGACATCGACATGGTATTCAAGAGCGAGCAGATCCGATTCCTGGAGATGGACGATGCGCTGGACCGCATGGCGGCACGCCCTATCGAGTCCGCCATGAACGACGAGCCTGATTTTGGCCCCACTTACGGCGGCGGCTTCGGCCAACCCTCGGAATTCTGATGGAAGAGATTACCCATAAGGGGCGCATAGTGGCCATAGACCCGGAGATTACTACAGTAGAGATAGTCTCCGAGGCGGCCTGTGCATCCTGCCATGCCAAGGGCCTCTGCGGCCTGGGCGAGGAGAAGGTAAAGCAGGTGCTGGTGCGTACCAGCGCGTGGAATCCTCATCAGGTAGGAGACGAGGTTGAGCTCGTTCTCAGGAAGTCTATGGGTTACAAGGCCGTATTCATAGCTTACGGAATGCCGCTGATAGTACTTTTTGTGACCCTGATGGTCCTTACGCAAATTGGCGTGGGCGAGCTGTACGCTGGCCTTGGAGCACTTGGGGCCGTGGCGATTTGTTATCTTGTGATTTTTTTGTTCCGAAACAAAATCAGTAAAGAATATTCATTTTATTTGAAATGACAGAGACAATAATCTGGACCATTGCTGTCCTTACGGCCCTTGGACTGTTGCTCTCCCTGGTGCTCTTTTGGGTCGCCAGGAAGTTTCGCGTTGAGGAGGACCCCAGGATAGACGATATCGAGAAGACTCTGCCCGGCGCCAATTGCGGCGGCTGCGGCTTTGCGGGCTGCAGGGCTTTTGCAGACGCGGCTGTGAAGGCGGGGAATCTCGACAAGAACTACTGTCCCGTAGGCGGCAGTGAAGTTATGAAGAAAGTGGCGGTCATACTTGGCTGCGAAATTCAGGAAACCGCTCCCCGCGTGGCCGTGGTGCGCTGCAGCGGCAGTTGCGCCAACCGCCCCCGCATCAACGAGTACGATGGAGTCAAGTCCTGTAAGGTGAAGGCTGCGCTTTATGGAGGCGACACCGGATGTCTCTTTGGCTGTCTGGGTTGCGGCGACTGTGTGGCAGCCTGCCAGTTCGGCGCCCTTGCCATGAATCCCGAAACAGGCCTGCCCGAGGTTGACGAAAACAAGTGTACGGCCTGCGGCAAATGTGTGGCCGCCTGCCCCAAGCGTATCATAGAACTGCGCGACAAGGGGCCCCGGGGTATGCGAATGTTCGTCTCCTGTACCAATAAGGACAAGGGACCAGTGGCCCGCAAAGCGTGCTCTGCGGCATGTATAGGTTGCGGAATATGCGCCAAGACCTGCCGTCACGACGCCGTCACCGTCACAGACAACGTGGCCTATATAGATTACACCAAATGCAAGCTCTGCCGTGAGTGCGAGGCAGTCTGCCCGACCGGAGCAATACATGGGGTAAATTTCCCCAAGCCCCTGGACAAGGAAGCGGTGAAGCAGCGTATCGCCGAGCGTAAGGCTAAGGAAGCGGAAAAAAAGGAGGACGGAAATGAGTAAACTTACATTCTCCATAGGCGGCATACATCCTGCCGACAGCAAACTCGCCCGCGAGTGCAAGATCGAGGTCCTGCCTCTGCCTTCTAAGATGTATGTGTCTATGTTCCAGCATCTTGGAGCGCAGGCGAAACCCATAGTCGCTGTGGGTGATAAAGTAAAGACCGGGCAGATTATTGCCGAACCAGGCGGATTCATCTCCGCATACGTTCATTCTCCCGCATCAGGCACCGTAAAGTCCATTGCTCCCCGCAAGGACCTCGCCGGCTTCAACGTGATGCATATAGAAATCGACGTCGAGGGAGACGAGTGGGCCGAGGGCATAGACCTCAGCACTGAGCTAGTAACCAAGATTCCGGAAGACCGCGAGTTCATCCTGGACAGGGTGAAGATGAACGGCGTGGTGGGCCTCGGAGGAGCAACCTTCCCCACCCACGTGAAACTCAACCCGCCGCCCGGAAAGACAGCAGACTGCCTTATACTCAACGGTACCGAGTGTGAGCCCTATCTGACCAGCGACTTCCGCATCCTTCTGGAGCGTACGGACGAGATAATAGTCGGAGCTGCCATTATGCAGAAGGTCCTGGGTGGCTGCAAATGCGTTATAGGCATAGAAGAGAACAAGCCCGAGGCTATTTCTGCCGTTCGTGCATCTCTCGCCCGGCTTGGTTATCCCGGAATCAGCGTGGCGGTGCTTAGGAAGCGCTATCCTCAGGGCGGAGAAAAGCAGCTCATAGATGCTGTGATGAAGCGTCAGGTTAAGTCCGGGGGCCTTCCCATAGACGTGGGTGCAGTAGTACAGAACGTAGGCACCTCGCTGGCGGTATATGAGGCCGTACAGAAGAACAAGCCTCTGATTACAAACATAATGACCTTCACTGGAGACGTTGTTCCCGCAGAGCGTCAGCGCAACTATCTCTTCCGAATCGGAATGCCTCTCTCCTTCATTGCGGAGCAGGCAGGCGGTGTGCCGGAGGAGACCGTGAAACTGGTCAGCGGCGGTCCCATGATGGGCAAGGCGATTGCTTTCCTGGATGCCGCCACCGTCAAGGGAACATCCTCCATCCTTTGCCTCGGAGAGGCTACCAGACGTCATCCCGAGACTCCATGTATCAGCTGCTGCCGTTGTGCGGACGCCTGCCCTATGGGCCTGGAGCCTTTCCTCCTGAAGAAACTCCATGTTGCCGGCGACCTTGCCGCACTGGAGCAGAATGCCGTTCAGGACTGCATTGAGTGCGGTTGCTGTCAGTACAGCTGCCCCGCCTACGTGCCGCTCCTGGACAATATCCGTATAGCCAAGGGCCAGGTGATGGGTGTCATCCGTGCCAGAAATGCTAAAAAGTAAGAAGATGGACAAAATGATAGTATCCCCTTCGCCGCATCTTCACAGCCCGGCATCCACCAATTCCATCATGAGGGATGTAGTTATTGCCTTGATGCCGGCGGTAATTGTGATGGTGCTTTTCTACGGCTGGTCCAGCATTCTGGTGCTCGCCGTGAGCTGTGTCTCCTGCTTATGTCTTGAGTACGCAATAGCGCGCTGGCTTATGCACAAGCCGGAGCTCTTCAACGGCTGGTCTGCCACAGTCACCGCTGTGCTGCTGGCAATGAACCTGCCTACTACCACACCCTGGTGGATAGTCTTTATCGGTGCCGTAGTTGCAATAGGCGTTGCAAAGATGTCTTTCGGCGGCCTTGGACAAAATATTTTCAATCCGGCTATCACGGCACGCGTGTTCCTGCTCATCTCATTCCCCGTTGCTATGACCAACTGGTCGATGCCCCAAGGATTCATACCTGCGGTTGACGCCGTAAGCGGCGCTACTCCGCTCGGTCTCATCAAAGAGGGCCTCAAGTCGGGACAGAGCATATCCGAGGCGCTTGCAGCGAGCGGACTGGATGTGCACTACCTGCTGCGCGACATCGGCGGCTCCGGCGGTGAGATTTCTGCACTGGCGCTTGTGGCCGGCTTTATCTACCTTCTGGTACGCAAGGTGGTCAAGCCCTGGATTCCGCTCAGCATACTTGCAACCATCACCATTATCGCCACTATATTCCACGCAGTGGATCCGGAGCAGTTCACCGGCCCCAACTTCAACCTCATGACCGGAGGCGTGCTCCTCGGCGCACTGTTCATGGCTACGGACTATGTTACCTCTCCTTCAAGCAATTGGGGCGGTGTGGTTTACGGTATAGGTATAGGCTTGATAGTGATGATGATACGCTACTTCGGCTCCTATCCCGAGGGCATGTCGTTCGCCATCCTGATCATGAACTGCTTCGTGCCTCTCATAAACAAGGCGTTCCACCAGAAAAAGTACGGGAGGGCATAGGATATGGCAGCAAAATCTAATCTTAAGAACATGGTTCTGAGCCTCACTCTCGTGTGCCTGGTGTGTTCCGGGCTGCTCGGCGTGGTATATTCTCTCACCGCAGAGCCTATACGCAAGGCGGAGGAGGCCAAAGTGAACGCTTCCATAGCCAGGGTGCTTCCTGAAGGCACAGGCGCTCCCGAATTGGAGAGCACTGTCGTGGACGGCATCACTTATTCTTATTATACGGTTCCCGGAGCCGGCTATGCCGTGATTTCTACGGTGGGCGGCTTCGGCGGTCCTCTTTCACTTATGGTGGGCATCGGTGCCGACGGCAAGGTGGTCAATACTGTGGTACTTTCCCACAGCGAGACTCCCGGCCTGGGAGCCAAATGTACCACAGACGAGCCTTTCATAGAGCAGTTCCAGGGCTGGGATCCTGCGGTCAAGCGGCTTGCGGTCCTCAAGGATGGGGGAGATGTGGATGCAATCACCGCTTCAACCATTACCTCCAGGGCTTATGCAAAAGCTATAGAGAATGCAGTTAAGGTTTATTCAAAACTGATGGAAAATGAGTAAGTTAGGTCTTATTACCAAGGGATTTCTCAAGGAGAATCCTACCTTCGTCCTGGTGCTCGGCATGTGTCCTACGCTGGCTACGACCACCTCGGCCATGAACGGTTTGGAGATGGGCCTTGCGACTATGTTCGTACTCATCCTCAGCAATATAGTGATTTCCCTTATTTCTCCGGTGGTGCCGGACAAGGTGCACATTCCGGTGTACATAGTGGTTATCGCCACATTCGTGACCTTGCTGCAGCTTATCATGCAGGCCTATACTCCAGATGCTTATGAGACTCTCGGACTGTTTATCCCGCTCATCGTGGTGAACTGTATTGTGCTCGGCCGCGCAGAGGCATTTGCAAGTAAGAACTCAGTTGGTGATTCCGCCCTGGACGGAATAGGCATAGGTCTGGGATTCACTGTCACGCTTACTATTATAGGTATAGTGCGTGAGATTCTGGGCAGCGGCTCGGTATTCGGCTGGAAATTTATCCCCGGCGACGGTATCCTGGCCTTCGTGATGGCTCCTGGAGCCTTCCTTGTGCTGGGGTATCTGATGGTATTGTTTAACAAATTGGCCAAGAGGTAGTTATGGAAATTCTTCTAATTATTGTATCGGCGATTTTCGTCAACAATATAGTGCTTGCCCAATTCCTGGGCGTTTGCCCTTTCATGGGGGTTTCCAACAAGCTCTCAACTGCTACCGGCATGTCCGGGGCGGTGTGCTTCGTGATCACCCTCGCTACTGTGGTTACTTATTTGATTAACCAGTACTTCCTGGTGCCCCTGGGGCTTACCTTCCTGCAGACCATCGCCTTCATCCTGGTGATAGCTGCACTGGTGCAGATGGTAGAGATAGTGCTCAAGAAAATCAGCCCTTCGCTGTACCAGGCCCTGGGAATCTTTCTCCCGCTCATTACCACCAACTGCGCCGTGCTCGGTGTGGCTATCAATGTGGTTACCAAGGAGTTTACCTTCGGGGATGCGGCTCATATGCTGAATCTCGGAGAAGCTGCCGTGTATGCTCTTGCTACTTCTCTCGGATACGGCCTTGCGATGATTCTCTTTGCCGGCCTAAGGGAGCAGCTGTCGCGCAATAACGTTCCTGAGGCTTTCAAAGGGCTGCCTATCGCCTTTATCACCGTCGGTATCATGGCAATGGCTTTCCTTGGATTCTCCGGAATAGTATAATTGCCGGCTGTGGCTTTTTGTCATTTCGAGCGAAGTCGAGAAATCCAATTTCTAATTATGTTCAGGATAGGTCAGGGATACGACGTCCATCAGCTCCGCGAGGGGCTTCCGATGTGGCTTTGCGGCGTGCAGATAAGCTCTCCGGCAGGCTTTGTTGCCCACTCGGACGGCGATGTCGCAATCCATGCCTTGTGCGACGCCCTGCTCGGCGCGCTGGCGCTGGGTGACATAGGACATTTGTTCCCCGACACCTCGGACGAGTTCGCCGGGATAGACAGCAAGATTCTGCTCAGGCGGGTGATAGAGCTAGTACGCTCCGAAGGCTGGGAACTCGGGAATGCGGATATTACCATAGCCCTGCAGGCTCCCAAGATTGCCCCTTATATCGTTGACATGCGTCAGTGTCTGGCCGGCGTGATGGGGGTGGACGTTTCGCTCTTGAGCGTAAAGGCCACCACAACGGAGCATCTCGGTTTCGTGGGAAGGGGAGAAGGCTGCGAGGTATGGGCGGTAGTAATCTTGCGCAAAACAAGTAAGGACTGCTAACTTTTTTTTGCATTTTAGCAAAAGAGTTGTACATTTGCAGTCCCAATTGAGATATGGTGTAATGGTAGCACTACAGATTCTGGCTCTGTCAGTGAGGGTTCGAGTCCTTCTATCTCAACAAAAAATTGCCGCCCGCGAGGCGGCTTTTTTGTTGAGATCCTGTACTGCCGGAAGGCAAAAGGGTATAATGGACATTTTCGGTTGGTGAAACACCATATAACCATTTAATATATTGATATTTATGGCTACCTTATTGGAACGCGTTTCAATAAAGTAGTGATATGACAAAAATAAAACGTCGTCAAAGATGTCCCAAATGTGGTTCGTTGGACATTATTCGTTGGGGTGTGTTTTCCTGATTTAGGTTGACTTTTTTGAACACGTTATAAATACGTAGAGGGATTTTCTGCGCAAAGAAAAACTCGCTTGTAATCAGCGAGTTAACTTTTAAAGAGGGTCCCCTCAGCAAATAAGGCTGATTAAAGCCCTTGCCTAATTCCGGGCGAAACGGGCATAAAACAACGAGTGTTTCGCCCACTATAAGAACAAGTCCGCAAGGGAGACCTGACTGTTAACCATATCAGAATAGCCGTTCCTCTCCAGACCATATGTGGTAATGAACGTGAGAAACAACCCCTTCTTTGTCTCCGACTCTCTACGGAAAGCATCCTCCCGATTGGCAAGTTTCAAATATTCATCTTTTGAAATGGAGTATTTCCCGGTAGAATATTTGACCTCGCAGAGGTTGATGATTCCATCGGCACGGTCTATAATTAGGTCAATCTGTGCCTTCTTTTCAGACTCTGTACTCCTCCAAGAGTAGTACTCCGTATGAATTCTATCCACACCAATTGCTTTTAGAACCTGAAGAATGTGCGTCATTGCCACGCGCTCATAAGCAAGTCCAAACCAGTTGTTCTGAACCGGAGTGTTCAAGGTGTTGGTCCAGAAGTTGGCGTCCGTCGATTTCTTAGCCAAGAACGTTTGATGGAAGATAGAATAAAAATCGATGAGTTGATATAGACCGCCTGTGGATTTAATGCTCTTACCCATTGTGTTGTAGTAACGAAGGAAATCGCAGTTGACCAGATCTTCAAGAATCTCGCCGAAGTGTCCATTGTCACTGACCTTCAGCTTCTTGGCCAATTCGTTTCTGGTAAGTCCTTTCTTACTGCTGGAAAGCGCATTTATTACAGCCTTGTATTTATCCGGGTTATTGAAGATGGATTTATAAAGTCTGCTATACTCATTAGCGAGCGGCGCCTCCATCCCAAAGAAGAGTGAGTCGATATTTGCGGCAAGGCTTTTATCTTTATCCAATAAGCCAAGATAATACGGGATGCCGCCAAGAATCATGTAGGCCTGCAGGATACTGAGATCTGCCCACTTGAAACCTCGCTTGCTCAGGAATGTTCGAGTCTCTCCCAAGGTGAATGGGAACAAGTGTTTCTCGTGTGTGATGCGATTATGAAGGCCGCCCTTATTGTCAATAATGTTACGAATTATCCAAGAGGTCGCACTACCGCATATGATAAAGAAGAGCTCATCCTGAAGGGAACCCCAGCTGTTCCAGAAATGGTCCAACGCCTTAACCAATCCACTACGTGGTGTGGCTAAACACGGCAATTCATCTATAAAGACGACCATTCTCTTCCCAGGCACTTTCTTTTCTTCCAACAAAGCACGAAGGGACTCAAAGGCGGCCATCCATGTACGGGGTTTGCGGCCTTTGTAACCATAGCGTTTGAGAGACTGACAGAATATCGATATTTCCTCGTCAAAAGTTCCCTCCAATATCCCGGCCGTCTCAAATGCATACGCCCCATTGTATAAACTATTTACCAGAAAGGTCTTTCCTACTCGCCTACGTCCGTAAATGGCAACGAACTCCGCTCTTCCGGATTCATAATACTTGGTTAGTTCAGCCATTTCGGCCTGGCGTCCAATGATACGTTCCATGGTTTATATTTTTTGCCAAAGATAATCAAAAATGCGTTATAATGGGCGAAATGCAAAGAAAAATCGATGTGTTTCGCCCTTTATGGCGCAATTCCTATTCATTTCCCGCCTGTTTCTCTTGTTCCACTCCAATATGGAACGGAACAGAACACGGGGTGGGTTTATAACCAAGTTCCACGGCCTTTCTCAGTTTGCGGTGAACGGTTGTGGGAGCAAAGCCGATCTCATCGGCAATCTGCCGCACGGTCTTGTTCTGGGCCTGGAGATTGATTAGCTCCTGCAGGTCCTCTGCCTCGGTAAGTGCGTTTTTAGGGCGGAGATGATCGGCCTCGTTGACCGTATCTTCATAGACGAACTGAGTGTAGCCCTGGTCTTGCTTTAACCGAAAGAGGAGGACTTTCTCTCCATCGTATTGGTTGACTCCTGTCCGGACCTTGACCTGCTTGACATAGCGAAGGGCTGAATCTTTGGCGCTTCGGCCATCTGGGTGGCAAGGACTGACTTGCCGGCGTTGGAGGAGGCAAAGAGTACCGTGCATTCTCCTTCGACAAGGAGGTCGTAAAAGTATAGTTTGGGGTCTGGTTCCTCCAGTGCGTCATCTACCCACTGGTTGGCGCTCTTTACGGCCATAATGCCTATCTTGTCCGGTGCGCGCTGGGCTTTCGCTATCTCGGCCTTGATTGCCTCGATGGGGTTGATGGTGTCAGTTGTTTCCATCCTGGTAGGTGTTAAACAATTCCATAGCGCGGTCCACATCGACCACAATTTTCTTCCGTTCTGCATGCAGGCGGGGGCTAGGAAGCCGTCCTTGTAGCGCTGAGCTGTCAGGTGGCAGACGCCGAAGAGGTCCTGGATTCCTTTGAGTCCATAGACGTAGCGCTTGCCTGTTGATGTGACAGGCGGGATGGTGGCGTTTTTCTGCTCCCGGAGGTAATCCTTCAGCAGTGCTTTGAGGTCTGCAACCGTCAGGGCTGCGATGGGTGTCGTGTCTTCGATAATCATGGTGCGAATCACAATTAAGTTAATGAAAATACAACCGGTTGTGCGTGTTACGCAGATTAATCCAAAGGCAAATATGGAAAGGAAAAATCGACCCCGCAATAGCGCAGAAAGCCGATTTTACGGATTGTTACGATGTTGAGAGAGTACGAAATCCTACTATATCATAATTCACGAAAGGGCATGCCGAACTTGACAAAAATCAACAAATACCGAAAGGGACTGTCAAATACACAGTTCACTATAGGGTGTGGTCATGCAATGTAGTATACTAGCGAAACAACATGTCAACTAAGGTGCATCCCCAAGTGGGCGAATGAGCATCCTGACAAAGTGTCATATAAAAGGCTCGGGTATAATGATTGATAAAACTTTGGGGTGAGAACTCGTATCTCTTATTTGTCTTATTACGAGCTGCTCTGGGTCAGGAACCCTGATATTAATCTAAAAGCATAATCTATGGCTCTTTATTTCTTGAGTTACGACCTTCGAGGGGAAAGAGACTATCAGACGCTTTACGATGAGCTTGAGAAGTTTCATGCAGTTCGGATTCTCGAATCCGACTGGTGCTTCAAACGTCTTGACACAAATGCGGTAGAACTGCGTGAACATTTCAAACGTTTCATTGATAAAGATGATGGCCTGTGTGTCTCTGAGGTAACTAATTGGGCTACTTACAATGCGTTAGGGACACCGAACGATTTGAAGTAGTCAATTGACATTCTGAAGTCAATAAAACAGAGGCCGAAGGCAATCCGGTCTGGTGATTGCGACATTATCTAAAAGACTTCTTTATGGGGAAAAACATACATGTTGTCAAAAGAGGCAAGGATTGGGTCGCTACCCAAGAAAAGGCCCAACGAGCCTCTGGGGTCTTCCCAACACAACGTGAGGCAATAAACCGTGCGCGCGAAATCGCAAAGAATAACGGTCAAGAAGTTGTTATTCACGGAGTTGACGGAAGGATTCGTGAAAAGAATAGTTACGGAAACGATGACTGTCCTCCTCCTGGCTAAAGAAGATACCTTCTTTTGCCATACACAAGCGAATAAGGGAGGCTTCTACGCATCCCTTTACTATTACTTGTGTCGTGCCATTTTCAACTCACAGCACGAAAAAATGTTGAAAAATGAGTTGATAAAATAATAATGACTATATTTGTCGTGTCTTTACCAATGGTAAGGAACCTACAGAGGTCTCGGGCGCTGAACCAGTTAATCAGCGTCCTTTTTTATTTCCATAAGGGTGATTACCAAAGGTAAAGGCATTTATTGACATTTTAAAAAAAATTAATAACTTTGCACCTTGAAATGAGGTGTGGGTTTATTATTACAGTTGTTGCTTTGTTGTCGCAAATCACGCTGTACGCACAGTCTGGAACGGTGCAGCGAGATTCGCTAAGGGGGATAGATTTCATACGCGATTCATTGAAACAGTACGTAGATTGCCGCGATTCGCTGAATCACGGCGTAAGCCAACTGGATTCTCTAAAGCGACCCCAATGCTCCCTTGATTCTCTCCGCAACAGTTCGGTATCTGTGGGGGCCAATCTAATCTATCTGGCCAGCAGCTCCTTGAACGCACACTTCTGGATTCCGCTGAACGACAATTTCACCATTGGGCTTACAGCGGGGCTTAAGCCCTGGCCCCGTTGGGCGCCGTGGGACTGGGATGACAAGCAGAGCACCCGGTGGCGCCATTTTGCCATAGTGCCGGGCTTTCGCTGGTGGCCCAAGGGTAATTATTACGGATTCTTTGCCGGGGCAGACCTGCTCTGGACCCATTACAATACGGGAGGCGTTACCTTTCCACTGGGCTTGTACCCTGAAGTGCGAGACCACAGGCTTCAAGGAGATTTCTTTGGCCTTGGAGTCACGGCAGGATGGTCGTGGTGGCTCACGCAGCACCTTCGACTGGAGGTGGAAGCCGGAGTGGCAGGAGGCTACAACATTGCAGACAAATCGCTCTGTACCTGGTGCGGGGCTCACTTAGGTAAGGTTGACGGAATAGGCGCAGTTCCAAAATTGGGCCTGAGCCTGGCTTACAATATTTTCGATGCCAAGAAAGGCAAAAAGACTCAAAAGTCGGTAAATATAAATGAACAGCGTTCTGCCTTCGAGCAGGAGCTTAAAGAGATAGAGAGAACAAAGTGAGAATGACAGGACTAATAACTATGGTCTTTGCCGCCGCAGGCTGCAGCCTGGTCGACGAAGACCTTAGTGTATGCCCTGAGAAGTACGAACTAGAATACGAAATGCAACTTGTTACCAACGTTAGTACAGAAATCAGTACCGAGCTTAATCTGGAGACAGACGTTTATGTAGCAAATGCTCTTCGCACCCATCTGGGCGGCGTATTTAGCGACTACGCCCACGATGTGAACCTGTCTTTCTACGACGTGGCAGAGCCAAAGACGCTTCTGGAGAACATCAGAGAAAACATGGACGCGTCCCAGACAAGCTACTCGCTGCATTTACCCATTCGCGATTACATACACCTCGCAGTTGCAAATATCGCTCAAAACACTATAGTGAGTTTGCAAGGGGAGGAATTTTGCAGTACTTCCTGCCTCTTTCAGTCGCCGGCTGATTCAGAAACAGGGATTGTTGACTCGCACGACACTGGCATATTCACGGCACGCGTTCCTATGAACATTGTGGCAGGGGTAAGCCAGCAGTTCCATGTAAACCTATACATGGCAAACTGTGCATCCGCCCTGGTGCTCGATAAATCCCTCACTCCGGAAATCCGCAGTATTGCAGCATATTCCACCGGCTTTGCCGAGTCCTTCAATATTGCAGACAGCACATACGTGTTTGGCTCGGATTTCTTGGTAAAGTCGGTTGAAGTGCCGATGGATGAGGGGAATAAGGTCTGTTATGTCACCGTCCAGTTTCCCTCGCGGGATGCTCTGGAAACCCCAGCAGAGATCCAAACCAAATCTATCATTGAATCCGAATCCAACCCCGATTCCGAATCTTTACAAGACGGAGTGCTTTGGGAATGGCAGATATACGTAACCATGCCGGACGGCACCATAACCTGTAGCCGGCTGGGCCTTCTAAAACCACTTCGCGCAGGCCAGCTTGAGATTGTTCGCTGCCGCCTGCTTCCGGACGGCAGCATTGAGCCGGCAGACCTGACGGTAGCGGCAAGCGTTACCCTGGACTGGAACTCAGGCGGTTCGCATGAAATACAACTATGACAACACAAACACTTATTTATGTATAATTTATTGCATTATGAACAAATTGTTTAAACTCTCACTTGCAGGAGCGATAGCTCTTGCCGGTATTGTTGCTTGCAACTCTAAAACAGAAGTTGTAAACAATCCAAACTACAATCCTGAAACAAAGGAGGTAACGACCCAGTTCGTCCTTAGCGTGAACACAGGAGGCCCCCAGACCAAGATGTCTGCAACCAGCGTCCAGAGGGCCAGCAACTTCCTTGGAATCAAGGATGCACATGTCATCGCTTTCACAACTGGAATCAGTGACCCCGCTGATGATTCCAAAGAAGCTTTCGTTTCTAATCCCGCTGCGGAGTTGACCCGCGACTACTACCTTGGAACCCTCTTCTCCAGCGGTTCCATCGATGCCGCCAACAACGCATCTGAAAGTTCCAACCGTGTTGTCCAGCTTTCTGTTCCCGTGAATGTGGATGCTATGATTTTCTACGGCAAGGCTATCCGCTCAAACGCTGCATCAAACAGCGAGGTTGGTAAGCTTGATTTCCATATTGCGAATGCGCCTAAGGACACTCACTTCGATCTTGCATCGAGGCTTGAGGACCAAACCAGCTACGACAAAACCTCAGCTCTGATGGCTTTCGTAATCAATCGCATCATTGGTAGCAATGTGACTGCAATGACAGGAGAATCCTTACCTTATACCGCTGTGGGCGATAAGGATGTGCCAAAAACCGAGTACACTATGCTTCCGGAACTTTCATGGCAGGAGCTTGGCGCAGCATACGACAATCCTGTTGCCCGCGCCGCTCTGTCTCCACTGGAAGAAATTCTTGGTAATGCCTATTCTACTTTCACCAAGATTGAGATTAATGAGTATCGTGCCGGTTATTCTGCAGCAGTTCAGAATATGATGACTTCCTTGTTAGGAATTGCCCAGAGCGTGCAGAATGCCAATCCTACAAGTGATGCAGAGGCGAATGCATGCCGTCTTGCAGACGAAATCCTCTGGCGCGGGACTCAATATTTCACCAATACTATGCAGTATAAATCGGTGCAGGATATCAAGAGTATTGTTGTTGCTAACGGCTTTGACGGAATCACAAACGATTCAGAATGGAACGCACGCTTCGCCAATGCTGAAGACCTTAACAGCTTCCCTCACGGAAACTTCAATATCCCTGATGGAGCAGCACAGCTCAAATATGATAGCGATACCCACAAATTCAGCTATATCGACCCCAACTATGCCCTCGTAAATCCCGGCGCCTTGTTCAACCCCAACTATTATCTGTATCCGGCAGAACTTGCTTACTACGTGAATTCTCCGCTCAGGGCTACAAGCAAAGACATCAGCTCTTCCGACTATCCTAACGGCGTAAATACATGGGATGATGATTCTACTTCCGGCAACAAGTGGTCTCTCGGCAGCTGGAACAAGAATGCAAGGGTTCAGTCCAACTCCAGGAGTGTAGCTATCCGTAACAACATCAACTACGGTGTGGCCCTTCTCGAGTCAAAAGTTGCCATCAAGGCCGGCGTTACCTACCTCCAGGACAACAAGGCTGCAAAGACCGGTGATGCCAGCAACAACCAGATTCCCGCTAACAACTCCAAGATTACCCTCCAGGGTGTTCTTATCGGTGGTCAGATCAACACTGTTGACTGGGAGTTCCTCCCTATCGTGAGCTCCGGCAACGAGTTCAATTATGTGGTTTACGACGACGATATTGCTAACTCCGCTATCCCTACCCCTGCCGGTGGAGAGAACTACACTTTGGTTCTTGATAACTACAACCGTACCCTCGGCGCAAGCGAGCAGTCTGCCGTTAAGGTAGCCCTTGAATTCAAGAACGAGGGTGATGCCTTCTGGGGCCGCGACAACATCATCCCCAAGGACGGTATCTTCTACCTCATTGCTGAACTCCCTGTAGCTACTGCTACCAGCGCCAGCGTAACCGGTCTGCCCGTATGGCAGGACGAGAGCAAATATGCTATCCCTCCTATCTACGGTGTAAACGGTAATGATGTAGAGGTAAGCCCTGCAGGTACTGTCGGTCACTCAAAGCAGATCAACCGCGTGTTCATCCAGAACTACGTAACTTCTGCAACTTTCACTCTCAACGCAACTTCTCTGCAGCACGCATACGTGTCTATCCCCAACCTTGCCAGTTCCCAGATGTCTCTCGGTTTGAGCGTCGATCTTAAGTGGCATACCGGATTCACGTACAACATCGAGCTGTAAACGCTTCTGCTTACCTATGAACTTTGGGTTCAAGGAATCGATAAAGAGCCTGCAAGTGGCGGCAGTCATTTGCCTGGCAGTATATGCACTACTCTCCAGCGGGTGTTCGCGCCCGCTGGACGAGGAGTTGCATAATACCATATCGCTAGCCTTGTCCCTTAAAAACGCCGGAGAAGTACCTTCGGTGTGCACAAAAATGACCGCCACCATAACACAGGACGGCAGCGGCTTCCGGGGGATAGACCAGGTCTATATGATTCCGTTCCGTATGGAGTCGGCCGGTCCCGTTGTAGGTGGCAGCTCCAGGCTTGGCGGTTCCAACGTCAAGCTGCTTAATCCTGGGATCCGTCCTAACGGATTGGTGGCAAACAATAATTCTCACCTGTACAATCTGGCGGAAGTTCCCAAGCAAACCAACCGCATACTGGCGTACGGCAAGTCTTCCGACGAAGGCTCTACCGCTACCAAGCAGGGCCGCCACAAGAACGGAATGCTCGTTCCTTTGGGACTGGACAATCCGGAGGTGACGGAAGACATTTCCTTCAGCCTTGAGACTATACTGGAGGCAGATGATATTTACGAGATGGAGCAGACGGCTGACAACTTGATAACCGCGCTCAACGGAGTCGTGGAGGCATTGCAAACGGCGGAGGATCCTACGTTCCAGAGTTTCCTTGATGTCTTCGCGGCAGAGAACCAGATTGCTGCCTGTTCGTACCAGACTGTATATCGACTGGAGCAAAGTATTCTCGGAGAACTCTCCCAGTACAGCGGTACCGACTCTTACGGCATCAATGCTATCATGTCCAGGCTCAGTGTGCTTCAGGCTGCCCGCAATGCTGCCGGTTCCGACTTCCCGTCTTTTTACGGAATTCCGGAAGGGTCTATTGGAATGTGGTGGAACGGCCACAGGTTCGTAAGGCTGTTCAATGGAGTCAACTTATCGCTCGTTCCTGTGGGCGAATATGCTTATCCGCCAGGTTTATGGTACTATGCCAACAGCGCAATCAAGACCTCCACGGACGATAACGTAAGGAACCAGTACAAACCGGAAAACTCAACCTGGGGGAACATACTGTCGTATTACACCGAGGGTACCAGCGTCACATCTTCTACCCGCTCTGCTGCTATGGTAGACCAGATGCAATACGGAGTCGGGCTGGTGGAGTTGCGTTTCGTGGCTCCCGATGCCGAAGCTGCCACAGCGAAGGACTGCCCGCTTACCGGAGTAATAATAGAGGGGCAGAAAGAAGTAGACTACAGCTTCGCCCCGAAGTCTTCCGCTACCAGGTTTATCTACGACAATACTATCAGCGGAATCACTCTGGGCGGCACCTCGCAGTATGTGCAGGTGCTTGTACTGCCTACTGCAGACGACAGAACCGTGCACTTTGCCCTGGAGTTCCGCAACATTACTTCTTCTTCCTTCTCTTGCCAGCAGGGTGTCGTGCGGCCCGGATGCAATTTCTATCTTGCCGGCGAACTCAAGCCTGGAGAAGGCACAAAACCGTCGCAGGAGCAGATTAATTCTGTGTTCTCACGGGACTACAAAACAACCGTTTACATTAGGGTAAACAAACTGGAAAACGCCTACAATACGGTTCCCGACCTTCGCGACCCTCAGCTTGAGATTGGCGTAGTGGCCGATATGGACTGGATGCAGGTTGAACCGGGAGGCGTAAAGCTTCCTTTTGACTGATGGAGAGATTATGGCACATACTATACGCGGCAATACTGCTCGTTGCAGTACTGTCGGCTTGCTGTTACTCTCCGATTGAGCCCACAGAAGAGCCTACAGAGCTTTCTGTGAACATATATATCCCCGATGCCATAGCTACCAAAGCCGAGACCGGCGCCGTGGCCCCGCTCGATAACGAGAAAGTCTTCTCCTCGTTGCAGATATGGGTTTTTATCAGCTCCGGGGAAAACGACGGCCGCCTCGTAGGCTACAAAGGGCTTAGCGCACCCCAGCTGGAGCAGACTGGCCTGACCTACTCTGCTATAACCCGCTTCGGAATTCCGCTTAGCAGAGAAATGTTTCTCTTGCTGAGCGAAGAGGATGCCCGCGTAGATGTCTATGCCGTTGCAAACGCCGCTTCAGCCACGGCGGCTCCCCTTGGAGAAGCAACCACCCGCAGCGAGCTCGACGCTGTTGTCTTGAGCGGCAGTTCGTTCGGAACCAATCCTTTGGTGTCGGAGGTACCGGCTGCAGGACTTCCGATGTCTGGCTTGCTCAAATCAGCACCCGTGACCGGAGATTATCCCGTACTCAATGTCTCCACCCTTACCCTCACCAGGTCGGTGTGCAAGCTCCGCTTCGTCTTCTGTCAGCAGGGTGTTCCTGCAGAGGGCCAGAATCCGGCAATCCCGACAAATCCTGACTGCGTGATCAAGAGCATATCGTTCGGAGGCACTGCAGACGGCCACGATTGCCAGATATCCGCAGCAGAGAAGTTGTTTACTGACCATACATACGGTGCCACAGAGAATCCCTTCGAGATAGACGGCTATACTCCTCTGGATGCCGACTTGGGATACGGACAGGAGCCTCTGCTTGCCAACGGGGATATTTCCATAAGTGAAAATCCAGCTGAACTGATGTACCGCAGTGCAGGCCACGAGGGAGAGTCTGCGCGGGAGTATGAAGACCGTCTTGACGCAGCTGTGGGCACCTCATCGCAGGTCGGCCCTATCTACATCAGAGAGACAGACAAAATTATTTCCGGTACTATTTGTTACAATGCCGGGGGCGAAGACCAGACGGTAACCTTCTCCATGCCGTCCAGCAACGTGCTCACCCGTAACCACTCCTGGATTCTTTTCGCCTACTTCGCCGAGACTACGAGGTCTCTGCAGCTCAAGATAGTCGTTCTCGGCTGGGAGCGCAACGACTACAGGATAGATTATACCTCAGGTTCGGTCAACGTGGTACGCCGCTTCACTATTGCAGAGAAAGACCCTCCCACTTTTGAGAAGATTCAGACGGTGGACGGTTATTTTGACGTGTCATTCTGGCACACACTTAATGGGCAGCCCAACGTTCTGAAGGGTGATATAATAATTGCTACTCCAGTGGGGCAGAAGCTTCATATTATCCCTATCCCGGGCGCGCTGGAAGGGTGTACTCCGATTTCCGATGCCTTCACGGTATCTCCAATGGTGCAGATTATTTACCCCAATTATCTGAATCCGGAAAACGGAAGGACTGAAGACTGCCGCCTGGAATTCGAGATTAGCTGCAACCCCGGAACCCATACCGACGAAGAGCTGGAAGGAAATTATATAGACCTCCATTTCTGCGTGGAAATAGGAGACGGTTTGCGATGGATAGACCTCGACTCCGAGTCTATAGACTATTACAGGATTATCCTCAGAAAGAATTGGAACGATTAATCTATGTTGCTGATGAAGAATTTGTTCCATATTCTGATGATGTTTGTGCTGCTGCTCCTTGCCGGATGCGTACGCTCCCTTGGCCCCGAGGCTCCCGGCCAGGGTGTGGTTCTCACAATAAGGTGCAGCGACATTGAACAGACCAAATCTACCACAGTGGAAGGGGAGAAGCGTTTCAACGAGAACGCGATAAAGTGCATAGATTTCTTCTTCTATCCGGGGACGGCTCCGGATAACGCCACAGATGCGGTATTCCACAAACACCTGGAGCTGAACAACGATCCGGTCGTTTTAGTGGATGGTGAGTATGAGGCGACCTTTAGGCTCTCCGTTAAAAAGGCAGATTCTGACCGTATTTTTACTTCAGCAGGAGGGATGCAGGCAACGGTATATGCTATAATCAATTACGACGGGGTTCTTGTCTCCGGAGATTCTTTGGAGGGGACTTCTCTGGACGATCTTGCCGCTACCTGCGTGGTAACCGATTTTGCTGCGGTAGAGAAATCTTATTTGCAGGGAAGCTTCCTGATGGATGGCCGTACCGTAGTTGCATACAGCGATTCCGCGACTCCCAATGCCTCGGGGGTCATAGAGGCTAAACGTTTTGCCTCCAAAATGACAGTGGCCGTAAACGTGGCGGGCGAGATAGTACTCAAGCACAACAGCCCCGACGAACCTGACGAGGTGTGGACTCCCGTGCTGCACACCATGCGCATTTATCTGGTGGACGGGGTGAAAACAGTGAACCTCGGAGTAGAGAGCAGTATAGACAATGCTGATCCGGAGTTTTTCTCTTACAGTTCTTCCGGGAACAAGCGCCCCTTCATGAAAGACAATGGGGACACGTTCTTCAGTCCTACCGTGCTTGGAACTGGGGACAATAAAAAGACATACTACAACACCTACCCGATGTATTCCTATCCCGTGCAGTGGTCGGTTGACAATCCAGATTATTCTCAAACCCTTCCTGGTCAGCCCTACTTCAAGCTGGAGATGGACTGGCGCCGAGAAGAACGTAACGGATATTCTTACGACAGGCGCAAGTATTATTACAAGGTGTTCTTTCCGTTCTGCAGTCTGGAACGTAATAATTGGTATCACTTCAATGTGGACGTAGGGCTGCTTGGCTCAGAGTCGGACGAAGGTAGGGTCTTTTTGTCTCCTTATTGCTATATCCTGGACTGGCAGAACAGGACTGTTCCTATAGAGAAGTATGCTGTTATCAGCAAAGCCCGTTATCTTTCTGTAGATACCAATCCTCATAGTCTCCATAACAGTGAGTCCCTGAGTATTCCTTTTCTTTCCAGCCACGACGTAATTATTGTTCCCGGAAGCGTGAAGGCAACCAGGCCGTTTTATGGAGTAATAGAAGATGCCGGCAGCGTGGTCGGCCAGTACGACGAAGAGTATCACGCTACCATAAAAGAAGCCGACGGGGCGTATTTCCTGGACTATAGTGGCCAGCCGGAAGGGAACGAGCAATATGAGCCGTCCAACTGGATTACCAATACCTCGTCTTCTATCGAGTTCAGTCATGCACTGCAGAATATAATTACCCGTAGCGGTTTCGATTATTCTCCTTATACCATAGAATTCGATATCGTACATGACGATCTGACAGCCGGCGTATATCCTTACGAAGAATACAAGAAGCACATTACAATAGTACAGTATCCCGGTATTTATATCGAATCCAGGATGAATTCCGATACCGGAATCAAGAAGAAGGGTTCCAATTACGGTTACGACCAGGGCTCGGCTCCATGGTGGGATATGCCCTGGGGATATGTATATATAGACAACGGGCGTTTTATCAGGACGGGAAACAATAAAACAGAGCCTTACAACGCTCTTACAACAGAAAACAATAAGAAGGAGTACCAGTGGAGGACGGTATGGTATACCGGCGGCGGCCGCGACATTTTTAAGATCAACGTTACCGTGCTCCCCATGGGCTCCGAATTCGTGATTGGCGACCCGCGCATCAGCGGTTACGACACTACCGTTCCCGTTCTTGGATACAGCTTCGTAAATGACGGCACGGGTGAGGGAGATGCTGTGCTGCCAGACAGGACCGGAAATCCGTCCAACTTCACCCCTGGGCCGGTCGTAAGCGGAGACATCAACAACCCCATGGCGAAGACGGGGGAGACCCGGCCTCTGATGTATTATCGTCCCACAGAAGATTCGTCCCGTACGGAAAATATGCTTGCACCTGCATATAGAATTTCTACCAAACTTGGAGGAACCGAGTTTAGTAGCATTACCAATCATTATGCAAAGCTCCGTTGTGCGGGTTATCAGGAAGACGGTTATCCGGGAGGCCGCTGGAGATTGCCCACAAAGGGAGAGATTAAATTTATCGCGCAGCTTTCCGAGAAGGGAGTATTTGAGTTTTTGTTCAACCACGGTGGAACCTACTGGTCTGCCACCGGTGCGGTGACCGTAGGTAAGAACGATGTGACATACGCAGGCGTAGATGAGGCACTTTTGCGTTGTGTGTATGACTCCTGGTATTGGGGAGACGAACAGTGGAACCCCCGAACAGAATTCGTTTGGGGAGACAGACCATGAGAAAGAGGCTGTTTGCATATATTACGGCTGTTTTGCTGGCGCTTTCCTGCATTACCGAGCGGGAACAGGGTTATCTTGCAGATGAACTTGTTCCGGAGGGAAGCCCTGTTACCGTACTCTTCTCTGTGCCGGACGTGAAGGTCGCTGCCTCCACAAAGACTCTTGCAGGTGGCGACGGCAACATAACGGGCGAACCTTATCTCGACCCGGATATGGTGTATCTGGTTGTGTGCGGCCATTCCCAGAGCATAAAGTACATTAGGAAAGCGGAACTCCTGGAGACTATCCCTGACTATACTGTTCCGGAAGAAGATTATCCCCTTTCAGAAGGCGACCGCACGGTGACTCTGTACCGATTCAAGGTGCAGCTGGAAATTTCCGACTCAGACCGTACCGTGCATTTTCTCGGCAATGTAGATGAGAACCAGCTTATTACCGGTTCTTACGCACATCAGACCCTGCCGGCACTCCTCTCTTTGCAGGGCAAGCAGGCGTATTGGCAGAGGGTACATGTGCCCAGAATCAAAGCCCAGATAGACCCGGACACCAAAAAGCCTTTAGCCAACAGCGATGGTTCATTTGTGCCGGACGAAGCTACGCAGAACTACTTCCGGTACATTCCTCTCATAAGGAACTATGCCAAGTTACAGGTGAGCAACGATTCCGAGAATTTCAAGCTGCACAGCTATTCCGTTATATACTATCCCGAACAGGGAGCAATAGTGCCGTTCCGCTACAATTCCTCCAGCCTGTACGACAGCTTCGACTTCAATCCGGCATCCGAGTACTCCCTGAGCGGCTATGAAAGATGCTCATTCGACGACCTGGACAACGTAATAGGATATACTGGCAATCTCCCTACCAATGCTACCCTCAATACCCAGATTCCTCCAGAAAGCGAATTTCTTGACCCAACTGGCAGCGACCGCGTGATCCTGTACGACGAGAATGATACAGATGCGGGATTCTATATCTACGAGCGTGGCGTACCTACAGAAACTCTGGAGCCGACTTTTATCATCATCTGCGGAAAATTCGAGGACGATGACAACTGGTATTACTACCGCCTTGATTTGATGGAAACCAAGGTGGAGAATAATCAGACCGTATCCAAGTACTATCCTATATACAGGAACTTCCGATACAACATCCAGATACACCGTATAACCTCTGAAGGCTTGCTTACTCCCAGTGCAGCAGCAATTTCGTCCAGCGTTGAGGATATTTCTGCCGATGTTTCCATGCGACACCTTGCCGATATCTCCAACGGAGTTACGCGCCTGGTGGTAGAGCCGTTTATGACCAGGACCTACAGTGGCCCGGCAGACGACGGATACTATGAACTCTACGCCCGTTTCTTCGACAGCATCTTTTCTGATACGCCGAATACCTCTATGGTAGCAGTCAGGGTGGAACTTGAGCCGATGGAAGGTGGAGACGAAGATATTCTTATCTTGTATGACGGTAACGGCAATCCTGTACCTTCCGGTGGTTTCTTCTTCCCTGAGGCCGTCACGAGAGGAGGAGTGGAAGGCATACGTGTTATACGCTTCAATACCAAAGAGCCCGGCGACGAAACCAAGAGTCAGAAAATCAAGATAACCGGACACAATCCGGCCAACCATGCCGATATGCGATTGTATCGGGAGGTGGATATTACCCTTCAGAAGAGACAGGAAATGGAGCTCTCCTGCGTAGATCCTTTGCCGGCTACCACCAATATTTCCCAGGTTGTAGGCATATCTATTCCGTATGGACTTCCGCAGTCCATGTTCCCCTTGGAGTTCCTGGTGGAACCGGAAGACATGACTCTTACTCCCGACAACAGTAAACCCGTGAATCTTCCGGTGGTATCCGGGCGGTCTATTGCTACCCGAGAATCCGTTTACAAGGATGCTCCGGCAATCCAGTTCATCAGGACACTCACCTGGGACGAGTACAAGAGCTTGCCGGTAAATGGAAACCTCTGTACGTTCTACTGCTATTTTAAGCCTAATACTGCCAAGAGTGCCACTTCTATTTGGGTGTATAATGAGTATTTCCACAAAGAGTGCATATCCTTTGAAAACGGAGATCCGCCTGTTGAGCTTGGAGGTCACTTCTTCGTATATGCTGTAGAGGACTGCACCTTGAAGCTGAGCAATACCGGCGTAGAATACAGGATGGACGACGGTGAGTGGAAGACTTACACCAAGGATTCGGCAATTAATGTAAAAAGTGGTCATAAGGTCAGCCTCAGGGCAGGAAGCGTGGCTGCACCCAAGACTCTTTGGAATACCGGTAAGTTTACCTGTACCGGCGGAAAATTCAAAGTTGGCGGCGATATCTCTTCGCTCCTTATCGGCGACGATTTCTATACCGACGGAGAGTCCGTTACCGGGGCCAACTTCATAGATTTCTTCAAGGGAAATACCAGGCTTGTCGACGCCTACGACCTTATTCTTCCAATGAAGGCGGTGACTACTAACGGCTACAAGTCGATGTTCGACAGCTGTACGTCTTTGGTACGTGCGCCGCAGTTCCTCCCGGCAACGACCCTGGGGAACACATGTTACCGTAACATGTTCTATAACTGTACGTCTCTGGAATATGCTCCTGACCTGCCTGCAACTTCAATCTCCAATGGCTCTTACCAGCGAATGTTCTGGAACTGCTCGAAGTTGAGCCATATCAAGATGCTTGCCAGGAACTGGCGCAAAGACACGTTCGTCTCCGATGGCACTACCTGGTGTGCCGGAGTAGCAGCCGAGGGCGAGATATGGTTGGATGCTTCCGTTAAGTATGCTTCCAATTGGAGCGGCACCTGGGGGACCATCATTCCTGATGGCTGGGCAGTTAAGTACGCAGGTATAGATGACCAGTAGCGGGCTTTCTGCTTGCGCCGGATCTTTGGGCTCTAGGGAGATTCGTTTTTCCTTTGCTTCACTAACAAAAACACATTAAGATAGTTCGATTCCTGGTGTCTTATAATAAAACAGGAATCGCATGAAAAGACTCACTTTATTACTTATCGCATCAGGAATAAGCTTTTTGGCTTCCGCACAGGGAAGCAGGATCGTATGCGACGAAACTTGCCGCATAGAGTACTTGAAGACCGAAGTTAAGACGCCCGACAAGGAAGTTAAGACGTCCAATAAAAAGGAGTCGGCCAAGCCCATTGTCAAGACCAAGAAGGAGCCTGCCGGTCCCGGTTATTCCGTGGTATCACCCGTGGGGCGCGCCAGCGTTGAAATGATTACACAGGCACCGAGGTTGGAAACGCTTGAAGGTAAGACTATTGCAGTAGTAGGCGTGAGTTTTATGACAGATGTCACACATCCTCAAATAAAACGACTCATCAAAGAAAACTATCCGACGGCGAAGGTACTGCTGTTGGATGAAATAGGTTTTTCCGGCCCATACCCAGCCCCAGGAGTTACACGGAAGCAGAATGAAGAGTTCAAGAAGAAACTTCAGGAAATGAACGTGGATGCCGTAATTTCCGGCAATGGCGGATGTGGCCTCTGTACTCCAAAGGAAACAGGATCTTGCATTACCGCCGAGTATCTGGGCATTCCATCAGTGATTATCGCGGGCCCGGGTTTTTCCGATCAGGCCAGGTACACAGCCCGTAACAATGGCGTTCCTGTCATGCGCATAGCTCAATATCCCGGTGCTTTCGCAGCAGATTCCGAGGAAACCCTGCTGAAAAATACCAGGGAAATACTGTGGCCACAGATAGTGGAGGCGCTTACCAAACCTATTACTGACGAAGAAATGAAACTGGCAGAGAAAGCAGGCAGCGGCGATATCCGGGACGATGTATTCTACGGCACACTTGATGAGATTGACACGTATTTCCGTAAGCAAAACTGGACCGACGGCCTGCCAATAGTGCCCCCGACCTTTGAAAAGGTGAACGAGTTCATGAAATACACCCCCTATAAATACGATGAGACAGTGGCCGTGCTGCCCATTGCCCATAGAGACACGAAGGCATGGCATGTGGCCGTGAACGCCGTCATGGCCGGATGCAAACCGGAATATATGCCGATTCTTATCGCACTTACCAAAGGATTGGGGGACGGAACCTTTCGCCGGACTCTGGCCAGCACACACGCTTGGGCGCCTTTTTGCTGGATTAACGGTCCCATCTCCCGGGAACTTGGAATAGATTGCGGCCAGGGGCAGATTAACGAGGAAGCGAACGTTGCCATTGGCCGCTTTATGAATCTTGCCCTGATGAACCTGTGCGGCTATTATGTGAAGCAAGACCGCATGGGCACATTCGGTTATCCGATGCCGTGGTGTCTGGTGGAGGACGAAGATGCCTGTGCACGCATAGGCTGGAAGCCATACCATGTCCGAAAGGGCTTTAGCGAAGATGACAGCGTGGTTACCCTGGGCTCCACATTGCTCTGGGGCAACAATATGGCACCTTCCACAACCGACCCGCAGAAGGTGATGGAACTCCTGGCTTGGGATATTTCCGAACGCTGCCAATTTGCACTCGGGAGCGGCAAGCAGTTCACCTTCAGGACTATACTGATGACGGAGCCGGTGGCCGCCATCCTGTCCGAACGTTACCGTTCGCCTGAAGCCCTGGAAAAGGTGCTCATCGGAGCTTCACGACGTCCCCTTAAAGAGCGCGCTTTTGCAAACTACTATGCCAATCCTGGCAGCAGAAAAGACGGCGGGGCGCACAATCTGCGTCAATATACGGCCCATTTGGGGAAAACGGAGGAGGCCAGGATGACCGAAACTCCGTCATGGTATGACTCTCCAGAAAAGCAGTTGAACACCATTCCTACGATGAAGCCGGGGATGACTGCTTTTATCGTCACGGGAGACAATGCCCGAAACAAAGTTCAGACGATGCCCGGCGGCGGATACGCTTCGGTCAAGATTGAACTGCCTGGCGACTGGGATGATCTGGTGAAAGCCAAAGGATATGAATAACATTCTGAGGAAAACGCTGCTCATAGCGCTCCTCTCCTGCCAGGCGCTGTCGGTGCCGGGCCAGTCCCCGGATTCTACCTTCACTTCATACGACTGGATAAAGCCCAGTGTTGTTTCTGCAAAGCAGAGTATCTTGAGGGAGCAAGGTGACACCAGTTTCTTTAACCCTGCTTCGGTGATGCTCCACGACGGAGCCACCATAGATGCTCTCTTTTTAGAGATTCCGGGTTTATCGATTGATGTCAAAGGGAATGTGAGTGTCAGCGGTCGTCCGGTCCGGGAACTGTTGGTTGAAGGACGACGGTATTTCGGGACGGATGTAGCAACAGGCTTGAGGAACATTCCTGCTGCGTGTATCGGGGGTATCAAAGTATACGAAAAAGATTCAGACGTTGGCTTGATCAGCGGCGTGGACCAGTCGGACAAGGCAATGGTCATCGACCTTTCCCTTCGTCAATACTATAAGAACCGCTTGAACAATTCCCTGAAGACCGCCCTGGGCTGGAACAGGAAATACGACGGTAAATACAACGGTACTCTGGTTTCACAACAAGGAATCTATTCCGCTATTGCCGGTTCTGACAATCTCGGAGCATTACAAAAGTCCTCAGGGACATCCATCCGCAATGGTCTGGGAGACAACTACGGGAAGCGACAATCTGAAGCGGGAGTCAACGGTTCCTTCTCTACCCAAAAGACTGAGATAAACGCCAGCCTTCTCTACAAGTCCACAGGCAATAATGTCCTCTACAACGGGCACGATGACTATTACCGCACAAGCGGTTACCATTACGCGAAAAACGGCGGACGTACCGATGAACGGAACCACAGTATCAATGCTCAAAGCACGATTGAATGGAAGGAGCGTAATGCAGTACGTATTATGCTGAAACCTCAGATCACTTTCACCAGGAAAGAGACTGCCGACTCTCTGTATGGAGAATCATTCAAAGGCGATTCCCTTAAGCCATACTATATGAGTCTGCGACGGTCGGAAGGAGGACGGACAGCAGTCAGGGCTGGAACTTCGTTCATCTTCTCAAAGCGTCTGTCTCCGAAAGGCCGAACCCTCGCGCTGAATCTTGACGCCTGGTATGATTTGGAAGACCAGTATCTCCGGGCCAGCACAGACGGGCGCATATCTATCCGGAACCGCTCTATCATTTCATGGAGGGACCGGGAGAGCCATCTTCATACCGACGGAGTGGATGCCAGGGCTCAGCTTATTTATAATGAGCCGTTGTCACGTAATTTTTCTGTGCAATTTACCGGCAAGCAGACTTGGCAGGCTGATTTTTTCAACAGGGAAAACACAATCTATGACACTGATATTCCGCAGAAGGATGATAATCAGTGTGCTCAGGGCCGTTATGACTACTTGTCAGGGGATCTATCTGCAACCTGCAGATGGATCATTACCAATATGAATATAACTGCAGGACTGTCCGTTATTCCTGTTTATTCCCGCTTCAGGTCCTTACAAAACGGAGCACCATCCGACACAACATCCCTGCGGCTGAACATTAGCCCAAGAATTATATGGAACTGGAATATCCGCGAAAACAATTCGCTTAAATTCATTTATAAAGGATATGCCAAAAGGCCCTCTGCCTCTCAGATTCTTCCCATCGCCTCCAATACAAATCCGATGTATATCCAAAACCCTAATCCTGGGCTAAGGCCATCATTTACACAGGAAATGATGCTGACCTGGAAGGTTTCGGATGCAAGCGGAGCCAGAGGACTCTCCATGGGTGGCAACTTCAAATATGTCAAAGATGCTTTTTCGAACAAAATTGAAAACAACACCGAATCCAGTGGGCGCATCGTCACGCCGGTCAATGTAGACGGCAACATTGCGGCCGGACTTGATGTCTCCGCCTATTTGGCTACAGGAGATTTTCTATTTAACGGGCATTTCAATTATGATTACAGCACTAAGCACCTTTATCTCTTTGACGATGTCGAAAAAGCATCCGTGCCGGGTACGGTTAGAACCGGATCCCTCAAACAGACCCTTGTTGCAACGTACCGTATTAAAAGGTTCGAGGCCAATGCCATACTGGAAGGAGAACTGACAGAAAACAAGTTGGATTTACGTCCCGATTTGGATATAGCTCCCTGGATACTCTCCGCAGGTGCTTCGGCAACCTGGCAAGCGGAAGGGGGATGGACAGTCTCTGCAGATGCGAGGTATTACATCAACAGAGGATTCGCCTTTGATATGATGAACCGGAACCACATCATTGTGAACGCCAAAATCAGCAAGAGCTTTTTCCATGGGAAAGTAGTACTTCAGGCGGATGCCAGGGATCTGCTTCGCAGCTGGCAGAACGGTGTGCTCACAATGACGTCAGACAAAAGGGTACTCAAGATATACGAAGGGGACGCCTCGTATATTATCGGACGGATAATGCTTATTTTATGAGCAATTGTTATATTTGTGCTGATGACCGGGAGGCACATATCCTTTTCAGATATCGTGCGGATGTTTCAGCAACCCCTATACTGGCACATCCGTCGCGTGGTTATCGTACATGAAGACGCTGAAGATCTCCTGCAGGAAACGTTTATGAAAGCCTATAGGCATATATGGCAGCTTCGCAACCCTGAGGCCTTGAAACCATGGCTGTTCCGTATCGCTACAAACGAAATCGGGCGCTATTTCAAGAGACATCAGCCTTACTCATCCCTTGAGGAGTTACCGGAACAATCCATGATGCGGTTTTCGGACGCTCCAGACAGCCCTTCGCCAACGGCCATCTCGACCGTAATTTCTGCCGCGATTCTTCAAATGAGTCCGTTGCAGCGGCAGGTCTTCTGCCTGAGATACTATGAAGATATGGATTATGACCAGATCAGCGCTATTACCCATACCTCAAAGAACACCCTGATGGTCAGCTATCACGAAGCCAGAAAAAAGATTGAAAAACAAATTGGAAATGAATAATATTGAAATGAAAACGCCGGAAGGCTATTTTGAGTGCAGCTTCGCTCGGACTATGTCCGGGGTTTCCGTTATTCGCAGGCGCAGGAAAGCCGTCCTGGGTGCGGTTGCAGCCATCGTTCTGGTAGCCGGTGTCGCGTTCACGGCAAGCAGGGTTACTTATGTCCAGGAAGAGAAGGCCTTCCTGGCTCAGCAGACAGAACTTGCCGATCTGGATATTTTCCTTGAAATTAATTAGCCATGAAAAAGACTCTTATTCTCCTGATTCTAATGGTCGGATTTCTTTTACCGTCCCATGCGCAGGCACCCACTCAGCGAATGAAAGCCATCCATATGGCAGCTGTTCGCATCGCCGACAGAATTGGCATCCAAGAGCCCGAACGCACAGCATTCGTGCAACTCTATCAGGAATTCAAAAAAGAGAGCGCCGCAATAGTGGCGGAGAAACCTGACGGAACGGGTGATACCGAAAAAGATATCGAGGCCAAAATTTACTCTGATTTCGATAAAAGCGAAAAAATCCTTGCCCTACGCAAAGCTTTTTACGAAAAGTTTCGGGCCATACTGTTACCGTCTCAAATTCAGGCGATGTATGAACTGGAGAAGGAGTTCAATGCCAGGAAATAATCTGTTATCTCTCCCTGTCCGTTATAATGGAACATCAACGCCCCGTCTATAATCTCTCCGATGTAAATCTTGCCTCCGCAGATTCAAGGGACGGCCGGAGCAGATACGGCGGATTCGACAAGCCATTTGTGGGCAGAGCAGGATTGACTATGTTCAAAGAAATAGCTACCTTTGCATCTATGAAAAAGATTATCAGTTTAATGTGTGTTGCGGCTATGGTAGTATTGACCGGCTGCGGCAATAATGGAAACAAAGGCAACAAGCAATCAGAGGCGGAGGAGCAGGCGGTGGCCGATTCTTCAGCCATAGTTGCAAAAACAATGAAGACAATGGAAAGAATAGCTGCAATGCCCGCCGAGCCGGTGTTCGACATCATCACCAACTTTGGCACCATCAAAGTCAGGCTTTATGCCGACACCCCCAAGCACCGTGAGAACTTCGCCAAACTCGCCTTCGACGGGTTCTACGACGGTATCCTCTTCCACAGGGTGATCAGGGACTTCATGATCCAGGGCGGCGACCCCCTTACCAAGTCGGCGGAGAATCAGCCTTACTTCGGCACAGGTGGCCCCGGCTATCAGATTCCAGCAGAAATCGTCGGTGGCCATCGTCACAAGAAAGGCGCTCTCGCCGCTGCCCGCAAAGGTGATATCGCCAATCCCAAGAAGGAGTCCAGCGGCTCGCAGTTCTATATTGTACAGAGTGAAGCCGGCTGCAGTCATCTCGACGGGGAGTACACCATATTCGGCGAGACCATAGACGGATTTGCAGTAATCGACAAAATTGCGGCAATCCAGACCGACGGTCGCGGCCTTCCCCTGGAAGATGTCAGGATAGAGACCATCAAATATGACGAGGAACTCAACTAGTTTGGCACATACCTTGCATGAGATTTAACCGAATAGTTTTTTCATAGGTTAAATTTTAGGTTAGAATTGCAAGCGCCCCGCGTCGAGAGATGCGGGGCGTGTTGTATGCACAGCACGGAGTTTTTCTTATATTTGCAGTATGAATAAAGCACTAACCCTTATCATTGGCCTGCTTGCAGTAACATTTGCAATGGCGCAAGCCCCCCACAAGTACGAAATCAAATGCGCCATCGTCAAGACGGTGACGGAAAACAGTAATGGGCAGAAGTCCTACACCACACTATGGTTCGACGATTATGGAGCCAAGGAGAGGAGCGAAGTCACTATGGATATGGGCGGTGGACTGGGCGAGGCCAAATGGATAACTATTTCCCTGCCGGACGGAAAGAGTTATGCTCTCGACGATAGCCGCAAGAATGCTAAGGCGACGCCCCGCGTAAACATCAATTACCTAGATATGCCCGAGCAGCTTGCCAAATCCCGCAAGTCCAAAGTGATAGGCGAAGAAAAAATAAACGACCGCCAGTGCATGATATGGGAAGAGCATGTCAAGCAGATTCTACACACCGCTACTATGACTTCCTGGGTCTGGAAGGGCATTACCATAAAGTGTACGGTGGACAACCCGCGCTCCACCACGACACTTGTCAGCCTAGAGAATAAGTCCTCCTTGCCTAAATCGCTTTTTGAAGTTCCCAAAGATTATACGGTCCGATAGCAGATCAGTCTCCTTTGGTGAACACATCCATGTATTTCCGAGCTGAAGATTCCCAGCAGACACATGCTGCTGGCCGCCGTCTTGCCGGATTCTGGTTTATATTCACGGGAGTGGCGTCAACTACGCAGGGCGCATTATGGCAATGACGGAACCTACGATGTCCATTTTCATGATGTACAAATATTGCTATCTTTGCGTTGTTGACTTATGGCAGATAATTATTTAGAAAGGCGCGAAGAGGCGCTCCGCACGGCGGGACGCACCGTTGTCCGTCGCAACACTCCCTCGCTGGATACACTTTTGCTTAGGAACCGCAGCCACAGGGCTTACGACAAATTGTATGTGGTGGCGATGCGTCAACTGGAGACGATAGTTTCCGTTAACGACAAGCTTCCGTCGGCAATGAACGCGCAGACACTCAGGTTCAAACTCTTGGATGCTGCGTCTGGTGGAGACGGCTTCTGCCGCTTCTTGAGTCTGGGAGGCTTTCTTCCGGCGCTTCATCTTCCTGCTCCCGGCACTGAACCTCAGGCCTTCATCGTGGTCTGCAGTACCGGGCAAGAATCGCCAAACGTTGATATAGACCTTGGCATATCCCTTCAGAGCATGGCGCTGAAGGCTGTGGAGATAGGTCTTAATGCCATCATAATTAGGTCTTTCGACAGGAATGCCGTGAAGGAAGCATTGGGCCTTCCGATGGAACCGCTGGCGGTCTTGGCAATAGGAAAAGGAATCGACCAGATTGAACTACTTCCTGTCCGGGCGGACTCTGATCTTCGCTACTTCCGGAAGGATGGCATCCACTACGTCCCCAAGCTGAAGATAAAAGACCTGTTGTTGTAGAGCCTCCGGGGCCTTGTATTGATCCGCCGTTATCAGCGGACCGGGTGGTCGGCGGCGAAGGCGGCCATGCGTTCGGAAAGCAGGTCGAATTGTTCCGGAAGGATGCGGCTGGAGCAGATGCGCACACCTTGCCGCCTGCTCCCCATCTTCTCCAGGCTTACGGTGCTTACGCCGTAGGCTAGCAGCTCCTCCACAAGGGTTGCGCTGTCCATCCCGGGATAGCACAATGTGAAGAAGAAGCCGTCTCCGATCTTGCCGGCGGCATCGCTCTCGTAGCTGATGGAGAAGCCGTTGCGCAGGAATATTTCTTTCATTTTCGCGGCCCTCCTGCCGTATTCGCTCACATCTTTCACGAAGTCCAGCCGCCCCTCGCAGCTGGCATCCATCATTGCCGCCAGTCCCATCTGGGTACTGGTAGTACATCCGGAAGTAATCATATCCAGAATGCAACCGGTGATCACATGGCCGAACATGTCGCTCGAACCGTAACGCTTGGCAAGCGCCGGGTACCTTTCGGCATAAAGCTGAGGCCCCACGCAGAGCACGCCGATGCGCTGTCCGGCATAGGAGAATATCTTGGAGCCGGAGATCAGCAGCATATATCGCCCGGTATAGCGGGCGACCGTAGGGGGATAAGGCTCTGCATAAGGAACACCGTAACCTTCCCCCCTCATATCCATACAGAAGTAGGCAAGGTCCTCTATTACAATGGCTCCCGTCTCCTCAGCCGCCTCCGCTATGCAGCGCAGTTCGTCGTCCGATATGCACATCCACGAAGGGTTGTTGGGGTTGGAATAAATAATTGCGGCATAATCGTCATCCGACATGGCATCGCGCAGGCGGTCGCGGAAAGAGGGGCCGCGTAGCTCCGCCACTTCAACTCCCTTCCACGGAAGTCCCAGAATCTGCATCTGCTTCTTGTTGGCAGAGAAGCTCGGCTCCAGCACCAGTATCTTTCTGCGTCCTTCAACACACTGACCGGCGATGGCAAAGGCTCCGAAGGCCCCGAGCATGGAGCCGGTGGTGGGGATATGATACAGCGGGGCCAAGTCCAGCCCCAGGAAAGCCTTTACAAATCGGGCCGACGCCTCCTTGAGCGCCGGCAGACCGTCGGTAGGCGGATATTTGGATCCCATTCCGGCATCAAGGGCGGCTTTCTCCGCCTCTACTCCAATCCTGTTTGGGGCAAAACCGGGGGAGCCCAATTCCATGTGAATCACTGGAGTGCCAGTCTCGCGCTCCAGGCATCCCGCCAGTTTGGAGCAATCCATGATAGATGCCGTTCCCGGCCTGCTTATGTCCAGGCGGCGGCAGGTATCAGCCATCAACTTTTCAGAAAAAACCCGCATAGCTTACTGTAATGGCGCAAATATAGAAAAAATGTATATATTTGCTTGAACAATTAACCGATAATATCTGAAATGAAAAGGTTCTTACCAGCATTACTTCTTATCGCAGTTCTTGTGTCATGCTCTCCCATGAGGTTTACCACCCGCACCAGAGGCCAGGTTTATACCCGGGAGACCCCCGTCGCAGTAATACCGTTCTATGACCCTTCCGATTACGGCACTGAGGAACTGTACAAGCAGCTGGACCGCTATAAATTCGACCAGGTGAGCTACTACAACAAGCGCAAGGGTAAGGAGTATGTGCTGGAAATCGTCTGTGCCTCGAAGCAGTCCAACAGGAACGAATACACGACATTCAACGCTACATTGTCGGACGGCAAGAGCGGACATATCATCCTAAGGGCCTCCCAGCGTGGTTCCCGCGATGCCCGCGCCACGATGAGAGACCTGGTCCAGAAGATGGCTCAGGTAATTAAGCCTTAAACCAGTCTAAGCACTTACGGCAGAGTTCCGAGACCGCAGCCCAGTCGCCTTCGGCCAGGACCTCTTTGGGGAAGAGCTTGGAGCCCATTCCTACTGCCGTTACGCCGCTCTTCGCCCAGGCGGTGAGGTTCTCTTCCGTAGGCTCAACCGCGCCGGTACACATTATCATGGCCCAGGGGATGGGGCCCAGGACGTTCTTCACGAATGAAGGGCCTCCCACATTTCCGGCAGGGAACACCTTGACCAAATCGCAGCCAAGCTCCATTCCGCGGACCATTTCGCTTACGCTGCCGCAGCCGGGGCTGTAGGGAACTCCGCGCTTGTTCGCCAGAGGCGCAATCTCCTCTACAAGGCAGGGAGATACGAGGAAGTCGGCTCCCATCTGAATGTACTGAGCTGCAGTGGGTGCGTCCAGCATGGTGCCGGCTCCCAGCGCCATCTCGGGACATTCGGTACGTACATAGGCGATGAGCTGCTCGAACACCTTGGCGGCACCGTCGCCCCGGTTGGTGAATTCGAAGGCGCGTATGCCTCCGTCGTAACAGGCCTTGACGACCTTCTTCGTGAGTTCTACGTCTTTGTTGTAGAATACCGGTACTATGCCGGTATTGCGGATGATACCTATGGTATCTATTTTCTTGAATTTTGCCATAATGCTTACCTTGATACCCTGCCGCTTCCGCCGCCCTTGATTAAACCTTCAACCTCGGCCACGGTGACGCGGTTGTAGTCGCCGATGATAGTGTGCTTCAGGCAGGATGCCGCAGCGGCGAACTCAATCGCCTCCTGGTCGGTATCGTATGCCAGCAGGCCGTAGAGCAGGCCTCCCATGAAGGAGTCGCCGCCGCCCACGCGGTCCACGATGTGGGTGATATCGTACCTGCGGCTCTGCCAGAGAGTCTTGCCGTCGTACAGCACGCCGCCCCAGGTGTTGTGGTTGGCGTTGATACTGCCGCGGAGCGTCACTGCTACTTTCTTGCAGCGAGGAAACTTGGCCATGAGCTGCTGACCAACACTAATGAAGATATTCTGATCTATCTCCCCGCCGGTCTTCTCTGCGTCGAAGCCCTCTGGCTTGATACCGAATTCTTTTTCTGCGTCTTCTTCGTTACCCAGAATGAGGTCGCAGCCCTCTACGAGTGCGGGCATCACTTCGCTGGCGCTCTTGCCGTATTTCCAGAGTTTCTTTCGGTAGTTGAGGTCGCAGCTGACCTTCACACCCATCTCGTTGGCTACCTTAATGGCCTCCAGACAAGCGTCTGCAGCACCCTGGCTAAGGGCAGGAGTGATTCCGGTCCAATGGAACCAGTCCGCGCCTTCAAGCACCTTGTGCCAGTCGATCATGCCGGGCTTGATTTCCGCGATGGCGGAATTCGCACGGTCGTACACTACCTTGCTGCCGCGGGCAACTGCTCCGGTTTCCAGATAATAAATGCCCACGCGGTCGCCTCCACGTACTATGGAGTCGGTATTGACGCCGAGTCCGCGAAGCTCGGCTATGCACATTTCAGCTATGTCATTCTCTGGAAGACGGCTCACAAAATGAGCGTCAATTCCGTAATTAGCAAGGGAAACGGCCACATTGGCCTCACCGCCTCCGAAGGTGGCGTCGAACTGGCGGGCCTGCGAGAAACGCAGATATCCGGGGGTGGAAAGGCGAAGCATGACTTCGCCGAAGGTTACTACTTTTGCCATGTTATGTTATAGTTTGATGATTCACGTATCTTGAGTTCCATGGGTACTACTTTTTCGCCGTCCTGTGCGCCGGCAATGAAGGCCAGGGCAGCCTGGCGTCCCATTTCGTAAGGATTCAGAGCGAGTGAGCTCATGGTGGGGGACATCAGGGATGTGAAGCTCTCATTGGCCGTGCCCACTATTCCGAAGTTGCTGACAGCCTGCTCCTTAAGGGCATCGATGGCACCGAGGGCAGAAAAGTCGCCCGCGCTGTAAAGGGCATCGCAGCCGGCGGCAAGCGCCTTCTTGCAGGCGTCGTAGCCGGTCTCCCGCACAATAGTGTTGAGGAAAACCATGTTGGTATACGGTTCCATTCCGCAGTCGCTGAGTGCTTGACGGTATCCGTCGAGCCGCTGGGCGTAAGCCTCCGAATTCATATAGCCCGCCAGGGTGCCGATGCGCCGGAAACCTTGATCGATGAGGTGGCGGGTTGCCTGATACGCCCCCTCGAAGTTGTTGCTCACTATCTTGGAGCCCGGAATCTTGCTGAAGACCCTGTCGAACTGAACCAGCGGGATATTATGGCCGAGGATGCTTGTTATATGGTCTCCGTCTGTCGATCCTATGGCGTGGGACATAAGAACGCCCGCCACTCGGTTGTTGCGCAGGGTCTGCAGGGCCTTTACCTCATCTTCGAAGCGCTCATGGGTCTGGCAGATAAGTACATTGTATCCGGCCTCGTTGAGTACGGCCTCGGCTCCTCCTATCACATTGGAAAAGAATTCCCTGTGGATGCGGGGGACAACTATGCCTACGATGTCCGAGCGGCCGCGGCGCAGGTTGGAAGCCACGACGTTGCGCTCGTAGCCGAGCTCCGCCGCCTTCTGCTCTACAGATCTGCGGGTGGCCTCCTTCACCCTCGGACTCCCGGAGAGAGCTCTTGAAACCGTGGACGGAGTAACCCCCAGCGCTGCCGCTATTTCTGTAATCGTAGTCATTAGTTTTGCAAAGATACAAACGTTTGCATAAATCTGCAAGAGAGGAGTACGTACCGTGCTCAATGGCCGCTACAGTATACATGTGTTGGAAGAGATAAGCTTTACCCATTCGCCCAGGTCCTTGATTCCGGCTTTGGACCAGCCGCTTCCGAACCAGTACGTGAACGTGGTGCCCGGGGTGTAGGTGCTGTAGCCAAGAACGTGGCCTATCGCACTGCCCTTCGGCTCCTTAAACGCTTCGAATCCGCTGCGCTCGAACCCTCCAGGCAATACGGCGCCGCAGTATATCTCCCCGTTCTGCCCGATGTTGCGGTCTCCCAGGTCGGCAACGGCAATGGTGGTGGCATCGGCAAAAAAGCCCTCGGGATTCTCGGCATGTACCACAATGCCCACGGCAATAGGACAAGGAGCCTCAAGGCCGTCGTAACTAATGTCAACCCTGTTGAGCCGGCTCCCGCTTTCGAGAGTAATAGTCCTGTGCTCGATAACCTCGCGTCCGTTCACGGCAATGGGGGAGTAGCTTAGCCGCACCTGAAAGCGCTTGGGCCCGTTCTCAACAATTACGGCCTCTTTCCAGCACCATGGATAAACGATACCGGAAGAACCTACCAGCGCCGCAGTGCCGCAGCCCAGTGTGGGGCCGACCCCATAGGAATCCATCCCGTCGCCATGGTCCAGATGGAAGGAAATCTTCTCCGGACCAAGGGCCTTCTCGAAGCGGTCGTGCATCACCGGATAAGTGACGCTCTTGGTGAAAATGTCGTATCCGTAAGCGGTTTCTCCCTTAGCCTGCAGAGCCGGACCGAACGCCCTGTAGCCGCTGTATTCGTTCTCCCAGATAAGGTCGTCCAGCCGGTCCGGCCGAATCTCGCCGCAGGCGGCAATGGACTCGGAGGCGTCGGTTTTTCTTAATTGTGGCAGGACAAACAACACAATCGCTATGCCGCATAGTACAACAAGGGTAATGCTGATATGTTTAGTCGTTTTCATATATTATGTGGAATTTAAACTATGTTCTCCGGACTTTCCGTATTCCTTTGGCAGGCAGCCTTTAAACTTCTTGAAGCTGGTTGCAAAATATGATGGCGAAGAGAACCCTACCATAGCGCTGATTTCAGAAACCGAATAGCGCCCTTCCAGCAAGAGGGCACATGCTCTGTCGAAGCGGATCTTACGGATGAAATCAGCAACGGTACCATTTGTCGTTTTCTGAATTCTGTCGTATAGTTTAGACCTGCTCATATACATCTGGTGTGCAAACTCTTCGGAAGAAAAATTTTCGTTGTCGATGTTTGCCTCCACGACTTTTGCTGCTCTGAGGAGAAACTCCCCGTCTGCCGATACTTCGCCTGTTCTCTCGCTTCCCTGAAGGGAAAAGAGATTACGGGTTTTGTCAAGAGCATCTTCCAGGCGACGGATTTCCGCTGTTTGAGTGTGGATCCTTACTTTTGACCTCCCCAATGAAAGGACAAGCATTATTACAAAAAACAGAAACAACATGGAAACAATCATTATTGCCACACGGAAACCCCGGCTCTGCCACCATCGGGGTAAAACCCGGATGGACATAGAAACTGTTCCCTCGCTTATGAGGCCTTCGTTGTTGGCACACTTGAGCAAGATGGTATAGTTCCCGGGAGAGAGGTTTGTGATAGATGCCAGGCGGTCGTTGGTTTTATGCCATCTGTCATCCAGGCCGGCAAGACAGTAATAGAATGTATCTCCCCCGTATGAAAGCATATTCATTACAGACCAGTGAATAACCATAGGGCCTCTGTAAAACGGCACAGATACAGATACGCAGGCACCATCATTATTCTTCACCAATACCCCTTTACTACTGTCTCCAAAATCAACGGAAGAGAAGTATGGTTGAGGGGAATAAGGGTTTGAGTACATGTCATCAGGGTCAAAACGAATCAGTCCCCCAAGTCCGCCGAAATAGAATAATCCGTCTGAGCCTACGCAGGCGGCGCCTCCTACGAATTCGTTACCGGTCGGCCTGTTCATAACGGTCACTACCCTTGTTTCCGGATGAATCTGGCATATGACTTTGCCGGAGCAGAACCACAGACCACTTTCGCCAACAAGTACAGAGCGTATATTGTTGTCCGGCAAGCCGTCTTCCTTTGTATATAGGCGAGAGTCGGAAATGCCGGTATATTCCAGCAGTCCGCTTGATGAGGCCACCCATATACGTCCATAGCTATCCTGCTGAATCTGATTCACATAGAAGCCTGCCGACCCAATGTTCGGGAACAGCTCAGGCTGAGTCTGCACGCTTCCGTCCGGAGACAATCGGAACAATCCTTCATCAGTTCCTATCCAGATTCTTTCCGCCCGATCTTTGAACAACACAGTTATCAGCCGGCGTCCCAGCTCGGGCGCAATGGTGACCGCAGGATGTGGTGAAAACTCTCCAGTCAGCACATTAAATACAAATAGCCCTTCCAGGGAACCTACGAGCCAGTTTCCACGCTTTTGTTCCAGGAGGGAATAACAACCGTTTTTAATAGGTGCCCTTCCGTTGATTGCGAAGCCGCGGATAGCGAAGCTGAGAGGGTCCAGACGAACGACTCCACCCATGTGCATACCTATGTATAGATAACCATCGCTGCTGGGAACGACGCACTTTATATTGCCGCTGATAAGTGGTATGCGGGGATTGATAATGCTGCCGTCTTCCTGTGAGTAAAGGAAAAGTCCGTCATCGTTTGTCCCTATCCATATGCGTTTGTACGCAGGATCCTGGCAGAGGCAGCTTACAAATCCATATACACCATCTCCGGCGAGAGAGAACTCGCGGAGTTTTTCGTCCTGACGGTTCCAATAATTTACGCCGCCGAACCAGGTGCCAATCCATATACCGTTGCAAAAATCGGAATAAATTGCTCTGACACTGTTGTGGCTAAGAGAAAAAGATGAGCGGTCGTGGCGGCATACTCTGAAAGTCCCTGACATGTCGTCATATACTGCAAGGCCGTCGTAAGTGCCTACCCATAGCCTGCCGAAAGTGTCGGTATGAAGAACTCGAATGAAGTTGGACGGAAGAGAATCGTCCGTTGTATAATGCCGCAGGATATTGAATTGAGCGTCCGTCCGGTATAATCCGCTTCCGTAAACACCAATCCACCACCCGCCGTCTTGAGAAGGCGTTATAGCGTGAACATCAACTCCGTTGAATCCGGTAACCGGTACCGCTTTGCCGTCTCTTATAATAAACAAGCCCACATCGCTTGCCAACATCAGTGTCCGTTCCGAAGAATATGAGCAACGAGCTACACACTGGCTCCCTACGGATACGGGTTTTGCAGAAGAGTCGTTAGGGAAGAACAGCACCAGACCTGTATCTGTTGAAAGAGCAAGGGCGTCACCATGTGCTGTAATGTGGTGTACACTACCGCATGTAATGTCGGTATAGTTGACGAATTTGTTTTGTGCTGCGTCGAAATGAGAGAGGCCTGAAGATGTTCCGATCCAAAGTCTTCCTTCAGTATCGGTATATAGCGCTCCTACAAAGCCGCTGGACAATGAATGAGAATCTGATATGTTGTGCTGATACACCTTGAATTCGTATCCGTCGTATCTGTTGAGCCCGTCTTGAGTTCCGAACCAAAGATTTCCCAAGTGATCCTGGGTTATAGATAACACAGAACTTTGAGATAGCCCCTGTCCAATCCCTAAATGCCGGAAAGCCATAGGAGATGCGGCCGAGAATAAAATGACGGATTTAAGAACGCATACTATTGCGGCGACAGCGCGATATGAAAGGTGGCGGCTAAAGCACATAATATAAATACTGGACAATATTAATATAAAATTGGATGATTTCAAAATATATAAGATAAAATCAAATAAAAATCACACAAGCTCTAAAGAGTAATCCACAGAAAAGACGAACTTTGCAATATGACTAACCGCATATCCATTTTGGCGCTCGTAGCGTCCATCGTTTTATCCTGCTCCGGAACTGTTCCGGAGAAGCCGGTAGTACAACCGGAGAATAACACTCCGAGACTAACACCAGTAAAAATTTCCGATCCTCCAAAGAAGCATCCTCGTCTTTACCTCCAGCAGGATGATATTTCACTCCTCAAGGCTCGTATCGAGAGCCAGGATGGGCAGAAAATCATTCGCTCTATGAAAAAGTTAGCAGTGCCTCGAACTCCGGAGGAGGAAGCCACGGCGGATAAGACCGGATTCCGTTATTATATGCAGATGCGTGGTCTCACCTCGCAGGCTCAGCTGGATGCAATCGACTATCTTGTGTATGATGACCGCGAAGCGGGGCGTCGGGCAATCGACGGCATCCTGGATTCTCTCAAACGCACGAACTACGGCATGAAGAATGACATGTCCAGGGCAAGCGGTATCATGCTGATGGTCGGAGGTATAGTTTACGACTGGTGCTACCCCCTTCTGACCAGGGAGGAGAAGAAGTCGTTTTGCGACGAGTTTGTACGAATAGCAAATACGATGGAGTGCCGCTATCCTCCACGTCGCAACGAATCAATGGCCGGTCACGGATCAGAATGGATGATACTCCGTGATATGCTTTCCGCCGGTATAGCCATATATGATGAATTCCCCGACATGTTCAATTATGTTAGGGAGACTCTGGAAGAGGATTACATACCCATTAGAAACTACACCTACGCGGGGCTCAACTACCATCAGGGGACCGATTACGCAAACGTCCGGCTCACCTGTGACTTCCTCTCCATGTGGATTCTGGACCGCATGGGTGCACGGAATCTGTACAATCCTGACATGAAATATGTCCTGTATGATTACATCTACAGGCGCAGGCCGGACGGCAAGATGCTGCCTGCCGGGGATGTGAACCATAACCGCGCATACAAAGACGCATATCCCGGGCCTATGATGCTGGCCGCTTCCTACTGGAAGGATCCGTATCTTGCCGGCGAGTGGGAACTGAAGCCTAACGTTGAGGCTCACTTACTGATTTTCAATCTGTTGTGGCGCGACTTTTCGCTTCAGGGCCGCACCCCGGAAGGACTGCCTCTCTCTCGTTACAGCCCATCTCCATATGGATGGATGCTGGCGCGAACCAGTTGGGATGAAGACTGCGTAATTGCCGAAATGAAGATAAACGAACAGTTTTTCGGCAACCACCAGCATCAGGACGGCGGAGCTTTCCAAATATATTATAAAGGCCCCCTGGCCATTGATTCCGGTATTTACCAGAGCATGCAGGGCGGATATAATTCCCCGAACAACAAGAATTACACTAAGCGCACCATCGCTCATAACTCGCTGCTTATCTATGACCCCGACGAATACTTTGAGTGTTGGGCATACGGCGGCGCGGATAAGACCCGTTTTGCTGCAAACGACGGTGGTCAGCGGCTGAATGGTGAAGGTTGGAATACCTGCCGCTCCTATGAAGAGCTGATGAGTGACGAATATACTGTAGGAAAGGCTCTTGCGCATAAATTCGGCCCATCCGAAAAGGTTCCTGTATTTACTTATTTGAAGGGCGATATCACGCAGGCCTACAGCAAAAAAGTCAAGGATGTCAGGCGTTCTTTCGTATTCTTCAATCTCAAGAGCAAGACCGTTCCGGCGGCAATGATTGTGTACGACCATATTGAGTCGGCAAATCCTGACTTTAAGAAAACGTGGCTGCTGCATAGCATAGAAGAACCGGAAATCGACGGTAATTCTTTCTGCGTAAGGCGTACGGCTAACGGAGATACCGGAATGCTGCGCTGCGAGAGCCTGCTTCCTAAAGGAGGAACGATAGAAAAAATCGGCGGCCCTGGCAGGGAGTTCCTTGTTGATGGAGTCAACTATCCTGCAGATCCTCAGCCAAACCGTCCCGACCAGGCCGGCGAGCGCGGTGCATGGCGCGTAGAAGTTTCTCCGGGAGCCGCATCGGCAGAAGATTGCTTCCTGCATGTTATGCAAGTGGCAGACAATGGGTGTACATCCTTCGATGAGGCGTGTGAGATAGAAGGCGATGAGGTATCGGGAGCAATAGTGTTCGGCCATGGAGCGCTGTTCCACAAACAATCGCGCACTTTCAAAGGAAGCTTCAGTTTTACTGTCCCCAAAGACTGCTACCTGCTGGTTACTGACCTTGAGCCCGGTACATGGAACGTCAGTAAGGATGGTAAGACCGTACTCAAAAATGTAAAAACAGAAGCCGGTAACGGTACGCTTTGGCTGCGTGCCGAGCCGGGTAATTATACTTTTACGAAGAAATGAAACGTAATCTGCTGATTCTAACACTAACTGCCGCAACGTTACTTGCGTGCAATTCTGGTAAGACGGCAGCTCCGGACATTGCCGGAGCTATCGAAACCGCTGTTGTCCAGCTCAAGGCGGCCGGGGAAGTCTGGAAAGACGCCGGCAGTTTCCCCCGTTCTTACGGCGATGGAAAGTTCCATGAGATGGACTTCGACGACTGGACCAGCGGATTCTACCCGGGCAGCCTCTGGCTGACTTACGCTATGACAGGTGATGGGCAATTCGCCTCTCTTGCCCGTCACTTTACAGCCAAGCTGGCGGAAGTTCCGGCGATGACTCACACACACGATCTTGGATTTATGGTGATGCCCAGCTACGGTCTGGAATACATTCTTACTGGAGATGAAGACGCAAAGTCGGCTGTAATACAGGCCGCCCATAGCCTTGCCGGACGCTTCAACGAGCGCATCGGACTTATCCGCTCGTGGGACTTCGGAGAGTGGAACTATCCTGTCATCATAGACAATATGATGAATCTGGAAATGCTCTTCACCGTAGCGGAATGGACAGGGGAAAAGCGTCTTAAGGAGATTGCCGTAAGTCATGCAGACCGCACTATGGAAAACCATTTCAGGCCGGATAACAGCTCTTGGCACGTTGTAAGCTATAACGATGACGGCAGTGTGGAAAGCAAGACCACCTGGCAGGGTTCGTCAAATGATTCCCGCTGGGCAAGGGGCCAGGCCTGGGGCTTGTACGGCTATACCGTATGCTACCGCTTTACCAATGAAGAGCGATTCCTTGAGCAGGCAAAGAAGATTGCAGCCCTCATAACAGGACTTCCCGGCATGCCCGAGGATAAAATACCTTACTGGGATTATGACGCTCCTGGCATTCCTGACGCACCCCGCGACGCTTCCGCCGCTGCCGTGACTGCATCTGCCTTGCTGGAACTCCAGGGAATGGTGGATGAAGAACTCGGTGCAAAGTACTTTTCTTATGCAGAAGACATCCTGCGCGCACTCTGCTCAGACGCATATCTGGCCGAGCCGGGAGCCAACGGCAACTTTATCCTGATGCATTCTACGGGAGCAGCGCCTTTCAACAGCGAGATAGACGATGCCATCTGTTATGCTGACTATTATTTCCTTGAGGCCATACAGCGATACAAAACCCTATGCGAATAATACCCTCCCCTCCCAAAGTATTTTTGCTCCTTCTGGCGTTGGTTTCCTGTTCTCTTAAGAACACCAACACGGATAATTCGGACTCGCTATACTATAGCGGAATAAGTGAAATCAGTCCTGGTACGACCATTTCCGTCGCCCCTTCCTGGCACGGACAGACACCATCCGCATTTGAAATTACCAAAATCCTCTATGAAGGTGAGACAATAGTATCAGATTGCTTCTCAGTAGATGCGGAAAGCGGAGTCTTCCAGCTCAGTAATTCCAGTCAGCTCGCTACCGGACGCTACAGCATCAGCATTGCCTGCAGCTTCGGCGAGAGCAGGAAAGAATTTGCGAACGCCATAGAGCTTCACCTGATGAAGCCGGTTCCTGACGGAATCGTTGTCACTCCTGCGATTCTCGGCATACCTCTGGGCGATATCATAAGCGGTGATGCGGAGCTGCCGGAAGCTGTAATCAGCAGCGACGGCAGCGATCATGTAAGCATCAAGCAGTTCAGCATTGCAAATGTGCGCAGGGCCGGAGAACTTGTCAACGATTGCAAAGATTGGTTCTCGTTGTCACAAGAAGGCGTATTCTCAGTAGTCCCTGGAAATGCATCTTTCGTTCCGGGTACCTACAATTTCGATTTCCGCCTTACTACGTATATCGTTGGACAGGAAGACGAGGCCGGTCTCTTTGCCGACGCACTTACGGTGGACGTTACCTCGGCGCCTTTGGCTCTTGTATATCCGGTTTCCGTAGCAAAGGTAGAGCGTGGGTACGCCGCAACATCGTCGGCACCACATATGACGGGCTCGCTCAGCTCTCTTCGTTATATCATTAAGAGCGTACAGCCTTCGAACGCTCCCGGAATCAGCGTGAATGAGGCCAGCGGGGTCTTGTATTTCCCTGCCACCGACGCAGTTCAGGTAGGAGAGGAGTACAGCGTCAACCTTACCGTAAGCAATAACTGGGGAAGCACCGACTTCGACAACGTATTCACTTTCCGCATCATAGATTTCATACATCCGGTAACGGTGCTCTCTTATGCAAATGTGGATGAGCTTATTTCCGGCCTGGCGTTCAGCAATCCGGTAGTCAATTGTGACGGAGACGAGGTTGAATACGCCTTCGTCGAACTGCCGGAAGGTCTGAACGGATTGCAGATCGACCGCAACACAGGTACGGTCTCCTGCGCCAAGGGCATTGAACTCGTTCCGGGCGACTATCAAGTCAGGGTAAGCGCAACCAACGTAAAATCTTCGGTCATTTCGTCTTTCGCCCTGAAGGTGATTGCCAATCCATTCACATTCCACTATGTCCGCTGGGGCAATAACCTTGGCCTGACTCCCGTGGAAGAGTACGGCAACCAGTTCCGCCTGGAAAGCGGTGAAATAAAAGTTCCCATACTCGAAAGCGACCTGCCGCAAGGCGTGCCCGTCAGTTTCTCCATTAAGAACAGCACCAACAACTCGCAGATGAACACCGGTGCGGCCATTGATCCCAACACCGGAGAGCTGACTCTCACCTACAAGGGCAACCAGACGGCAGACCGTTCCGCCCGTACGCACGCCTCTATAATAACCGTGAAGGTTGGAGGCGATTCCGAGGCCGCCGTGACAAGGAATTTCCCCCTGTTTATTTCGCACGACGGGTATATAAAGGGATACAAAATCACCTATACCCCTTTCGCCATCCGCGTGAATCCCAAGACCGGCGGACGTTCTGCCGCGCCAGTGATTACCAGGCTGGACGGCGGGGAAGTGAACGGAGTTACCCTGTCCTATCGCCGCAACGTCTTCTTCTACAACGTGGACGGCCCCGCAGCTCATATAGACGGCAGGGCGCAGGATGGTACGGACAGGCTGATGTATAAAGTCTGGAACAAGTATTACAGTGCAAGAAATACCGTCATCAATACCGGTTCCGCTTCTCCTGTTTCATGGTATGGAGACCGCAACGGAGAGCGTGGATGGCTTGCTTTCACTGCTTGTTACAACGACCCTTTAGACTTAAGCCTCGTAGTCAATCCAGACAAGTTCTCAGACGAGAACGGCTATGCATCAGGTTTTGTATCGGGCCAGATGCAGTTCAATATCAACAATATCGATCCCGTCAACACTGGAGGCAACGAGTGTTACCCCTTCATCATCTGGCTGGACCCCACCTATAATAGATAATCGGACATGAACGGCAAAATAATACATAAACTGGCAGCAATGGCCGCGGTCCTGCTCATGGGGACCGTCCTTTTTGCCCAGAACCGGACGATAAAGGGAACGGTTACCGAGAATGGTAAGGAACCCATGGTAGGAGTGGGAGTGCAGGTTGAAGGTACTACCAGGGGAACCGTCACCGATGAAAACGGAGCCTACGAGCTAAAAGTCTCCGATGCAGACCGTCTTGTGTTTTCCTGCATCGGATTCAACACCGTTACAGTTCCTGTGAAGGGCAAAATTGTCCTGGATATCACCATGACCGTAGACCGGAAGCTTCTCGACGAGGCGGTGGTTATCGGTTACGGTACCATGAAGCGCAGTGATCTCACCGGTTCTATTTCCTCCGTAAGCGCCAAGGCAATAGCGGATTATAAATCGGGAACAGTGCTGGAGGCCATGGGAGGCAAGGTGGCAGGTGTTTACATTACTGCCGCCGACGGAACCCCTGGAGCAGGATACGACATAAAGATCCGTGGCGTCGGCACCGTGAACGGCAATACCTCCCCCCTTTATGTGGTGGACGGATTCGAGACAGACAACATAGACTTTCTGGCCAACCAGGACATCAAGTCCATAGAGATTCTGAAGGACGCTTCCGCATCTGCCATTTACGGTTCGCGCGCGGCAAACGGAGTGGTACTCGTGACGACTAAGTCCGGACTGGAAGGCCGTCCCCAGATTGCCTATAACGGTTCTGCGAGCTACAGTATGCTGGCAGACAAGATGGAACTTCTCAGTCCTTACGAGTTCGTCAAGCTGCAGCTTGAGCTAAATCCCACCCGGTACTCTTCCCGTTATTTTTCTACAGGCGAAGACGCGGAAGGCAATCCTTACCGTTACCAGTCAATGGAAGACTACAAGGATGTAAAGGGAATAGACTGGCAGGATGAGGTGTTCCATCCCACTTGGTCCCAGAATCACGACGTAAGCGTTTCCGGCGGCAGCAAGACCAACAATTATTCGGCCTCATTCTCGCATTACGACAATCAGGGTATTTTCATCGGCAGTTCGTTTGAAAAGAATTCTGCCAGAGTGAAGATTTTCCAGAAACTCTACGACTGGCTCAGCTTCAACGGGGCAGTCAACTATACTTCCACCGTGCAGACGGGTATAGGTACCGGAGGCGGCACGATGTCCAGCATATTGCAGTCCAGGCCGACAGGCGGACTGTATGTTAGCGATTACGAGCTTCGTCACAACGCTGTGGACCCCATCTTCGAGCAGCTGGGCCTGGCATACTCCAATTACTTCAACCCTCTCATCAACGCTGAAACGGTGAAGCAGAGTGTAAAGGTAGATCAGTGGATTGCCAATGCCGGACTTGTTGCCAGTATCAACAAGCACCTGAGCTTCAGGAGCAGTTTCGCATGGAACCAGTCATTCCGGCGCAACGATGTTTTTTATGGCGAGGGCAGCTCGCAGGCGGCACGCACTTCCGGACCTAACGGAAATTCCCGTACCCAGAAGAACCTCCGCTGGAGCAATTCCAACACTCTCAACTATAAGAATACGCTGAACAAGGTTCACAAGCTGGACCTCATGCTCGGTCATGAGACCACTTACGAATCCACCGAGTTTCTCTATGGGGAGGCCTATGACTTCCCGATAGATGACTTCGGTACAGACAATCTCGGTCTCGGCGCTACTCCGAGCAATGTGAATTCCGGCAAGACAGACCGCAGGAAGCTCTCATTCTTCGGCCGTGGATTCTACAGTTATGCCGATAAATACATGCTGACCGCGACAATGCGCGCAGACGCATCAACGGTCTTTGCAGACAACAACAAATGGGGATTCTTCCCCTCCTTTTCTGCTGCCTGGGTAGTGTCCAACGAAAGCTGGATGTGGGAAGCGAGGAGGGTGATAGACAACCTGAAGCTCCGTGCTGGCTGGGGCACCGTGGGCAACGACCGTATCAGCAGCTACCTCTCTCTTGACCTTCTGGCTTCGGCCCGTTACGGACAGGGTGGGAAACTTGTCACGGTGCTGTATCCCAGCCAGTTGCCCAACAAGAACCTGAAGTGGGAAGGCTCAGCCACCACGAACGTCGGGCTGGACCTGAGCATGTTCAAAAACAGGATCTCGCTAACCGTGGATGCCTTCATCAAAGACTCCAAAGACCTGCTGCTTGCCCAAAGCCTCGCTCTCGTAACCGGTTTTGATTCACAATGGCAGAACGTTGGCAAGATACGGAACAAAGGTATAGAGCTTACAGTAAACAGTATCAATTTCAACCGCCGCCACTTCAGCTGGACAACGGATTTCAACATTTCCTTCATACGCAACTCCCTTATTTCTCTTGCCGACGGATCCGACTACCTTCTGGCGCGCTCCGGATTCAATTCCAACTTCAGCAGCTATGACTATATAGCCGAGGTAGGAAAGGCCATAGGCTCCATGTACGGATATGTGTTCGACGGTATTTACCAGATGTCGGACTTCAATGTCGGGCCGGACGGACAACTGATGCTGAAGGACGGTATTGTTGATATCAGCAGTCATGCCGGTGTTCCCGTGAGTCCGGGATTCACTAAATACATGGACCTGAATGGCGACGGAGTGATTACTCCCGAGGACAGGACTGTTATCGGCAACGGCCAGCCCGACTGGTTCGGAGGCCTGAGCAACACCTTCAACATATACGACTTTGACTTCTCCTTTATGTTGCAGTACAGCGTAGGCGGAGAAGTGTACAACGCCCAGCGCCTGTGGAATACCCAGTCCAAGCTGGAGAACGTGAACTTCCTTAGCGAAGTCAAGGACCGCTGGACGGTAAACAATGCATCCAACAAGGTGCCGTCGGCAACGGGATACGTTTCTTACGATATCTGCTCTCGTTTTATAGAGGACGGCTCGTTCCTTCGGGTGAAGAATATCACGCTTGGATACACCCTCCCGCAGCGCATCACCAGGAAGGCCTTTATCTCTCACCTGCGGGTGTATCTCAGCGCCCAAAACCTTTGGTGCTTTACCAGGTACAGCGGATTCGATCCGGAAGTCAATATGCGGAACAGCGCTTTGATGCCGGCCTTCGACTTCGGCTCCTATCCCAAGGCACGAGTATTTACCGGAGGTCTTGAAATCAAATTCTGAGCACTATGAAAAGGTTTATAATTATCTGTCTTCTCGCGCTTACGGCATGCTCGCTCAAGGAGCAGAGCTATACCTCCGTGGACAAGAACAACTACCTCAAGAATGCGGACGAGGCCCAGACGCTCCTGCTGGGAGTCTATCGGGCCATGTGTTCCGACGGCATATATAAGTTCCATCTTTCCATGCTGCTCACCCTGCCGACCGACGAGGCAAAGGTGGAGGGCAGCTCGCTTGTGGGCTTCCGTGAGCAGGCGAGCAATGCGTACACCAGCACCGATGCCTATGTCCAGGCTACCTGGGCAGACCTTTATACAGCTATTTACAGGGCTAACGACTTCCTGGAAAGCGTTGAGCCCAAGATGGAGAGTTTCAGCGACACCGACCGCGAGCGCTGCCGTTACTATATTGCTGAAGCACGTGCCTTGCGCGGCCTTTACTACTTCGAGCTCGTACGCTGGTTCGGGAATGTGCCGCTCATCCGCACTACCGCTGAATCCTACAAGCTGCCGACGGAATTCAAGCAGGAGGCGCCGGAAGAGGTTTACAAATACATCGAAGCAGATCTCAAGCACGCGGCAGATGTGTTGCCATGGTATGATGAAGACACGGTACGGGGAGATACATCCTTCCGTCTTTCCAAGGGCGGAGTACTCGGCCTGCTTGCCAAGGTCTATGCCACCTGGGCCGGATATCCTCTGCAGGACCGCTCCAAGTGGGCCCTGGCGGCTGAAGCTGCCGGTGCGGTGGTCAAATCCGGTCATCACAAGCTGCTGGCGGATTACGAGAAACTTTGGAAAAACGCTGCCAACAATGTATGGGCCCCGGAAGAGAGCCTGCTGGAGGCATGCTTCTATGCCCCGCAGCCCAATACATCCAGCAGCGGCCGCATCGGAAAGTGGAACGGTGCGAATGCGGCACTGGGTTCCATCAGGGGCAATTACAACCAGGCCGTGTATAAAGTGCAGCCGATGTTCCTGGCAGGCTGGAAAGACCACGCCGCAGACAAACGCTGGGCCCTTTCATTTGCCGACTATAAATACACCAAGGCCGACGGGAAGACCTGTCTGGTTTCCGCTACCATAGACGGCCAGAAGACCGACATCACTTTCGAAATGGCCATGGATACGGAGTATCCCGGCTGGCGCCTGGATTGGCGCAGGACTTACTCCTATATGCTCACTCCTGCCAAATGGGATATAGAACGCTATGTGGAGGATGCAAATCAAATTGCAGACAACAACCTTTCCAATGTGAACTGGTATGTTCTGCGCTATGCCGATGTTCTTCTGCTATACGCTGAAGCTCTCTGCGAATCTGAGGGAAGCGTACCTGCCGAGGCCCTCGAGGCCGTCAATACGGTACGGCGCCGTGGATTCGGGGTAGAGCAGAGCGAGGCTTATGAGATTGCAGATCTCCCCGATGATATGAGTTTCGAGGACTTCCGCCAGGCAGTACGCGACGAGCGCTCATACGAGCTGGCATTCGAGGGGCACCGCCGTCAGGACCTTATACGCTGGGGCATCTATTATGAAACCGTCAGGGATACTTACCTGAAGTCTGTGGACTGGCATGAGGCTGCTCCGCAATACTTTATTGGAGCCTTGTACACAGTCAAAGGGAAAAATGAGCTTCTGCCTATCCCTCAGCATGATATAGACTTATGCGGATTTGACCAGAACCCGAATTGGTAATCAATAATAAATAAATACTTATCCAATGAATACTCAAAAAAAGTATCGGAAATCTTACTTTCCGCCCGTAGTCGAGGAGATTGCGGGATCTTGTGAATCGTTGTTCGCCTCCAGTTCCTGGACGGACGCGAGTATGCCGGACGATTTCGTCGAATTGTATGAATTGTAGAACCTTAAACAGCACAGTGATGAAAAAGATTTTTCTTTATGCAGCGCTTGCCGTTTTCGGCATCTTCGCTTCTTGTAACAAACAACAGCCCGAGAGTCTCGTCACCCCTGCAACTGCAGGAACAGAAGTGCTTCTGAAAGTTAATGACGCTCTCTGGACAGGAGATACAAAGACCGCTTATGTCCCCGGCGCAGGTGTCGGCCTTAGCGGAAATGAGATGCTCTCGCTTTATTACAAGACAGACGACACTCATTATGACGGGAATATCAAGGCAAGCCCTACCGGAACTCTAGGAGAGTACTCATTTACTATTCCGGCCGCGGCTGATGGCAAAACCCACTGGTTCGGACTTATGCCATATTCATCTCAAGTCAACGGATTCAACAGCCAGAAGACTTCCGTCAATTTGCGACTGGGACCGGTGCAGTTCCCCGCAGCCAACAGCTTTGATCCGCATTGCGATTACCTGGTTGCCAAGCCTTTCGATGTAATGGGGGTAGCAGGATCAGAAAATGGCGAAATTGTCTCTTTCAAGCGTCTTTTCGCCCCTCTTTGCCTTGACATTACTGGTCTGGCCTCCGGAGAAAAAATTTATACCGCTACCCTCAGCCTGTCCCAGGCTCCGGCAACCAACAATGCTCTCGCAGGAGTTGTTTTCGTGCACATGAGCGACAGCTATGACGAAACCGTTACAGAAATAGGCACCGGTGCTGCAGGAAATGCGATTTCCGCCGAATATGCAGCAGGACTGGCAGCAGTGGGTGGCAGCTGGCCTGTATGGCTGATGGTCAATCCCATCACAATCGAAGCCGGCGGCGCCATGACGCTCACCGTTTCCACTGCCAATAAGACTTATACCAGAACGGTTGCTCTTCCCTCCAGGCAGACTATCAGCACGGAAAAGCTCAACCGCATCTCCTTCAATATCAAAGGAGACGGTTACACCGAGGCGGAGTCCGTCACCCAGGACTTTACCGCGCATACTCTCACCGGAAACAAAACGCTTAAGGCAAGCGACGGCAGTTCCATCTCCTGGGCATCCTCTATCACCAAGACCTTCACGTCAGCCAGTGATAACGGAAGCGGAATTGCAGGCGCTATGTTTGCTCACGCCGCATTCACTTTCCCTACCATCCCCGGAAAGAATATTGTCGGCGCCCGTATCTTCTGCCATCCGGCATCGCGTTATGGCGGCGGCGCCTCTGCATCCAAGCTTACCGTAGATGGCTGGGATTATAACTATAACATCGCAAACATTACCGGAAACGACGGCATGAGCTATAGCGGCGGCGTGCTGAATATTCCGCTGCCTTCTGATAAAAAATCCCTTTCCGGGCTCACAGTCACTCCCACCACTCAGCAGAACCTTATTTCCGCTATCACTCTCTTTACAGAGGATGCAGCCATAGATTCTGACGACTATTACGCACAGTATGAGGCCGGAAAGGACATCACCATTAACGATGTGGTCTTCAACAAGGCCAAGAACGGCGCTGCCCGTCTTGTGAAGCTTTATGCCAACGGGGCGGCAAATGAGCTTGTAAAGAATTACACTGCCAACGGAATCCTCTTCCTCGATTACGATGAGTCGGACGGTCAGGATGACGCTCTTGCACTCAACTACAGGCTTCAGCCCCAGAATGTGGTAATCATAGGCCGCTATCGCAATCATCAGCCGCATATAGACCTGGCTACGAACGGCACCTTCGGCGTTCAGAGCAAGGGGGCGGAAATTCATCTCAAGAACGTGAAGCTTTCAACCGGCAACTGGATGTTTGTTACCAGCAATCTGGACGGTGTGACGAGCCTTGACGTGAATATAGAGGACTGTACTCTCAATTCTACCAATACCTATATGTTTGTGGAGAACCACGCGACAAACAGGTTCCACAGTATTGTGATAAATAACAGTATTCTCAAGCTTACCAGGACTCTCTATGAGGCAAAGACCGATATTGTCGCTGCCGGAAGCACGCTTAGCATTGCAAAGCTGTGGGTGACGAACAGTGTCGTATATGCCGAATCTGAGGCTGCAGATCCTTCCAAGGCATGTCCTGTTATAGCCATGCGCATCTCCTCGACGGGAGTATGGTACACCCCCGACCTTGACCTCAAACTGGATCATGACACTTTCTACAACCTGACCAACAACAACCTCGGCCTGGTCGGTCTTGGCAGCATGTCCAAGGTAAATGTGACTTACTGCGTCGGAGATGCCACTCTTCCCAAGAATTCTCCTGTCGTGATGATGCACGCCGCTCACGACCCGGCTGTCACTGAAGAAACCGGAGCCGTACGTCACAACTATTTCAACGACAGGAGCGGGAACTTCAAATGGACATACTTCTACTCCCAGACAGGAAGCTGGGGCATCAAGGCCGGCGGCAATGTTTTCTCACAGGCTGTGAGTCCGTTCAAGAGTACGGATATTGCCAACGGATACTTCCCGATTAATACTGAAGTGGTTACCGGTGATACCAACGGCGCCGGTGCATCATACAACACAAAACGCTGGGGACCTTGGATGTAATCATAAATAATGAAAGAAATGGATTCTAATACAATTGTGCGGCGATCTGCATACAAGACGCCTGAACTCAGACAGACAATAATAGCTATCACCAGGGTATATTGCGGCAGCTACTGGAACAGCGCAGAAATCGACGGCGAGTTCCAGGATATATATGGCGGAGAACTGTAAATCTTAAAATCGAACAGAGATGAAAAAGATATTTCTTTATACAGCGCTTGCAGTTCTCGGCATTTTCGCATCCTGCAATCCTGAGCAGCTGGAACTGGCAGTCACTCCCGTTCCTTCAGAACGAACGGTTACCCTGACCGTAAAAGACGGCACATGGACCGGAGACGAAACAAAAACCGCTTTCACCCCCGGTGCCGGCGAAGCCGGTCATGTTGGCCTTTGCGGGGACGAGTTGATTTCGCTTTATTACAAGACCGACGACACCCATTACGACGGGAATATCAAGGCCAGTCCTACAGGAACCCCCGGAGAGTATTCATTCACCATTCCCGAAGGAGCCAGCGGTAATACCCATTGGTATGGTCTTATGCCCTACTCTTCCCTGGTGAATGGATACAACGGTCAGAAAACTTCCGTCTTGATGCGTCTCGGTCCCGTTCAGTTCCCCGGGGCCAACACCTTCGACCCTCATGCCGATTTTCTCGTAGCCCAACCCTTCGATGTTAGCGGAACTCCCGGTTCGGAAAGCGGCACTATAGACTCTTTCAAGAGACTTTTCGCTCCTCTCTGCCTTTCCATCTCGGGCTTGGAAAGCGGTGATAAGATCTATACCGCGACTCTGAGCCTTTCCCAGGACCCGGCCCCTTCAGCTGCTCTGGCTGGCGTATTCTTCCTTACGATGAGCGACAGCTATGCCGGTACTTTCGTGTCGAATAACACCGATAGTTCTGGTAATGCGGTTTCGGCCGAATACGCTACCGGTCTTGCCGCCGTAGATGGCAGATGGCCGGTTTGGTTCATGGTTAATCCCATTACGATTGCATCCGGTGGCAGTATCACCCTGAGCGTATCCACAGCAGATAAGACCTATGAACGTACCGTAACTCTTGGCAAGGATATAGAGATAGGGCTGGATCAGCTCAACCTTTTGAAGATCAATATCAAAGGAGAGGGCTTTACTATGGCCGAATCTGTCACCCAGGACTTTACGGAGCAGACCCTTACCGGCAACAAGACTCTCACGGCAAGTGACGGCAGTTCTATCTCCTGGGCTTCCTCCATCACCAGGACATTTAATGACAACGGAAGCGGCATTGCCGGGGCAATGGTGGTTAATGGCCAAAGTTTTACTTTCCCTACAATCCCGGGAAAGAACATCATCGGCGCCCGCATCTTCTGCCATCCCGCTTCCCGTTATGGTGGTAGTGCTGCCACGTCAACTCTCACCATCGACGGCACTGTTTATCCTTTCAACCTGGCATCTTACGGGGAAAGTATAGGTATGTGCGCAAAAGGTGGCGCGCTGGATGTCGCACTTCCTTCCGGGAAAACAACACTTTCCGGTCTTGCCGTCACCCCTACTTCACAGTCCAATTTGATTTCTGCCATCACTCTTTTTACAGAGGATGATCCGGCTTTCGAGAACGACTATTACGCACAGTATGAGGCCGGGCGGGATATCAGTATCAACGGGACTGTATTCAACAAGGCGACCAACGGAGCAGCACGTCTCGTGAAGCTTTATGCAAGCGGTGCGGCAAATGAACTCGTAAAGGATTACACTGCCAATGGTATCCTGTTCCTGGATTACGACGCAGAGGACAATCAGGAAGACGTTCTTGCCCTCGGCTACAGGCTGCAGCCTCAGAATGTGGTCATCATCGGCCGCTATCGCAATCATCAGCCGCATATAGACCTGGCTACGAACGGCACCTTCGGCGTTCAGAGCAAAGGGGCGGAGATTCATTTCAAGAACGTGAAGCTTTCAACCGGCAACTGGATGTTTGTTACCAACAACTTGAGTGAAGTAACAACTCTTGACGTAAATATTGAAGATTGTACGCTCAATTCTACCAATACCTATATGTTTGTGGAGAACCACGCAACGAACAGGTTCGGCAGCATCGTTATAAATAACAGTATTCTCAAGCTTACCAAGTCTCTGTATGAGGCAAAGAGCGATATCGTCGCTTCCGGAAGCACGCTTAGCATTGAAAAACTCTGGGTGACGAACAGCGTCGTATATGCGGAATCTGAGTTGGCAAATCCTGACAATGCAATTCCGGTTATAGCTATGAGAACAAGTTCTAAAGCCGTTTGGTACACGCCAGACCTTGACCTTAAACTTGAATATAATACATTCTACAATCTGGCTAATAATAACAACCTCGGCCTTGTCGGCCTTGGGAGTATGTCCTCACTGAGCATCCAGTACTGTGTCGGAGATGTTACGCTTCCACGTAGCTCTTGCGTTGTTATGATGCACGCCAGTCATGATCCGGCAATCTCTGAGGAAACCGGCGCCGTGCGCAATAATTACTTCAATGATCGGAGCGGGAGCTACGGATGGACTTATTTCTATAGTGCTGGAACTAGCTGGGGTATCAAGCAAGGAGGAAACACATTTGAAAAGAATGTCAGCCCGTTCTCCAGTACCAATACCGCCACGGGTTACTTCCCTATAGACACCTCAGTCGTTACCAACGGCGCCGGTGCAAGCTACGACACCAAACTTTGGACAACTTGGGAATAATTAAACAATTCTTCAGACTCGCAGGCGGGCTGCTGCTTTTGCAGCCCGCCTTGTGGGGCTGCAGCCCGCAGGAACTACCAGAAAGCCAGATTTCAGAAGAAGTCCGTCTTATTGTGCGGGACGGAGAGTGGAGTGAGGAAACCCGCACGGCCTATACCCCCGGCGCTGGTGTACGGCTCAGCGGAGACGAAATGCTTACCCTCCTGTACAAGACAGACAAGATGTACAAGGCCGACATCAAGGCATCTCCTGCTGCACAGGCCGGTGTCTATAGCTTCAGCATGCCTGCGGCGGCTGCCGGTGCTACGGAATGGTACGGTATCATGCCTTATACCAAGAACCTTGTCAATCTCAACAGTTCTGGAACTGCAACCTCCATACGCCTTGGCCCCGTGCAGTTCCCGAGGCCAAACAGCTTCGACCCGCTTTGCGACTATCTTTCCGCAAAGCCGTTTACCGTGTCTGGCCAGAGCGGGAACAAAACAGCAGAAATAAAAGCCTTCAAGCGTCTTTTCGCTCCTCTTTGCATTTCTGTGGACGGACTGCCCCAGGGCTCCAAGATTTACACCTTTACGCTCAGCCTGTCCCAGGCTCCCTCAAAGTACTCTTCTCTTACCGGTCTGTTCTACGCTCAGATGAATGCTGATTACGAGCAGACCGGCATCACGAACGTAGATCAAAATTCTATGGGAAATGCCGTCTCGGCCGAATACGCGGGAGGTCTGGAGGCTGTGAACGGACACTGGCCCGTATGGCTTATGGTCAATCCCATCACTATTGCTGCCGGAGGGACCATGACGGTCAGCCTGTCCACCAAAGACAGAACCTACACGCGTACGGTAACTATTCCAAGTTCTCAGACACTCACTACTGAAAAGCTGAATCGCATTTCCATAAATATCATGGGCTCCGGGCACCGTTCCCGCGCATCTGTCACCCAGGATTTTACAAATTGCACGCTGGGTGGCACAAAAACGCTCACCGCCAGTGACGGAAGTTCCCTAACCTGGGTAACAACCACAGACCGCGAATACAGATCCTCCGACGACGGCGGCAGTGGCATCACGGGCGCGATGCGGCTCATCAATACCTCATTCACCTTCCCTGTAATTGAGGGAAAGAACATCGTAGGAGCAAGGATATTCACCCATCCCGCCTCTCGTTCCCGGGCAGACCTGGACATTTCTCTCACCGTGGACGGAACAGACAAGTACGTCCTCAACCTGGCCGGCAACCCGGTAGCCGAGTCTATGGCCTATAAAGGCGGTGCGCTGGATATTTCACTGCCTGCGGGGAAAGAGTCGCTGGCCGGGCTTACAGTCAACGCCCAGTCTCAGATTCACCTCATTTCGGCAATAACGCTCTTCACTGAAGATGACACATACATCCCTACTGCCGAAGACCTGGCGGTGGATCAGACGCTGTTCGGGCTGCTTAACCTGGATTACAATCCGCTTGCATCGGTGCGTACGCTCTACGAACAAGGTCGTTACAAAGCTGCGGCCGATGCTCTGCTGGCCTACTTCAAGAAGCGCACCGGGGTAGTCAATCCCGATGTGAGTCTTCCTGTGGTCTCGCTTTCCGCAAGCGTGCAGAAGGTGGCCGACGACGCTTTGCCGGAGAACGGGTATCGTTTCGCGGTGCATGCGGGCAATTTCTACGAAAGCTACAGCGGGGGAGTATATACCTACTATAGTTTCGACGACGGCAAGGGAGGAATCAACTGGGAATATGAGGCTCCCGGAGTCGGAACAGAATTCTACCAGAAGCATTGGCACTACTGGTTCCTGCCTCTTGCCCAGATGTACCGTTACTCGGGCAATGAAAAGTATTTTAACGCCTGGAAAGCACAGTATTCCGACTGGCTGGCAAAATATCCATGTCCTTCCACCGGTAAAAAGACATACAGCAGAAGCTACGGCTACCGTAGCTGGAGCCAGCTCTCCATGGCCACGAGACTCGATTATCAGGCTCGGCTCTTTGAATACTTCATCAGTGCAGAGGGCTTTGATTTCGAATGGCTGACAACCTTCCTTAATGCGTATCACGAGGCCGTGGAATACAGCCGCACCGTGCCGTATCCTATAGAATACAGCAACCATCGCTTTGCCCAGTACAAGGGGCACTGCCTGGCCGGCATATTCTTCCCGGAATTCAAAGATGCCGCCGCCTGGTTGCCGGAAGCTGCCACATCGGTAAGCAACTATTTCCCTACAGCTTTCCTCGACGACGGCTGTCTTGTAGAGCTGGATGCAAGTTACCACACAGGCGAAGTGGACCAGTTCTCACGTATATACAGGGCAGCCCTCTTAAACGGGAAAGAATCAGAATTCGGCAGCTCATACCTGGACAAGTTGCTCCCTTCCTGCACCTTTGTGGCAGACTACTGCTACCCGGATGCTACATGGGAGTGGTTCAATGATACCAGGGCACAATCGACTTCAGTCGTGCGGCGCTGGATGAGCGAGTATTATGCTCTTTATCCTGTAAACAACAAATTCCGTTGGCTCTCATCCGCGGGCAATATGGGAACAGAGCCCAAGGAAACCCTAACCGAATACCGTACTTCCGGCTATTACATGTTCCGTTCCGGGTGGAAAGCAAGCGACCGCATGCTCATCTACAAGAACAACGACAATCCGCAGAATATGTGGCATGCTCATCGTGACAACGGCACGGTAGGACTTTGTGTGAAGGGACGTCACTTCCTGCCCGCCCCCGGACCGTACACCTACGGAGATGAAGCCGGAGGCAGTCTGGATGCTGCGAGGGCGGAACATCAGGCAACCCGCAACCACAATACTGTGACTTACAATCTGGAGAATATTGCTGAAGGGTTCAGCCGCGGAAAATACCTAACCTCTTATTCCCAGGATGGCATAGACTGCGTAGTGGCGGAGAATCTCTCCTATACTAATTTCACTCACCGCCGTACGGTATGGATGGTGAACAAACAGTTCTATGTGATTGCGGATGCCGTTTACGGCAAAGCGGCCGGTAAGAAGGTTAATCTGAGCTGGCACCTGTGTAAGGATAATGTGGAGATTGATAACGACTCATCCAATTATTCCTGCGGAGCCCACACTACCTTTGCGGACGGCAACAATCTTCTGATTAAGTCTTTCTCTGAAACGAAGAATTCCAGCTTTTCTGCGGAGAACGGCCTGTCGTGGTGCTCGGAAAAGATAGGCGAACGCTATCAGCGCAAGTACTACCGTATCAATGTAAGCAAGTCATCTGCATCTAAGAATGTACGTTTTATAACCGTTCTGTATCCTTGCAGCAATCCTTCGTCCGTAAGTGTAGGTGCACAGTTCACAAGCGACTTCGCTACAGCGGGTGAGTCGTTGAGGGTTACCGTGAACGGCACGAATTATGATTTGTCGTATTCATTATAAACAACAGCAGTATGTCAAGAATTGTCTTTCTCGCCAGTCTTTTATTCTGTTCCATCACCCTTCATGCCCAGAATGTTTTCGAGCAGGTACGCCTTTACCTCAACAGCGCGGACGGCATATATCAGCAGGGAGATACCGTAAAAGTCACGGCACATAAATACGTGGAAGGCAACGAAAACGTTTTGATGCAGGTAATCAGCTACGACAGGACTCTGGCAAAGAAGGAAATAGTTCTTTCGCAGGCAGAGGAAATAATATATTCCGATATTGCCTCCAAGCCGGTTTCAATTATCGTTAGAGTAAGTTCTGTAGACAGCCCCAAGGTCTTCACTTCAGTAGGGTACCTGGTTGCTCCACAGGAGTTTATTCCCGGTTTCTTTAATCCGGAAGATTTGAGAGAGTATTGGGACAAGGAGCTCACCAGGATGCGTGCACTTGAGCCGGAAGTCAAAGTCTTCCCCGCAGTAGGCGTTTCCGAGGAAGACAGCCAGAAGTTCGAGTGTTATAAGATAGAAATCAACATGCCTGAGGGCAACCCTTGCCGGGGCTATGTCGCCTATCCCCGCGGTGCGGAACCTGGCTCACTGCCTATTTATCTTTTTGTTCATTCGGCCGGAGTAAACAGGCCGGCCAACCGTGCATCGGCCAATTTTGTCCTCAGCCGTGCCCGACAGGGTTATTTGTGCCTCGACATAAACGCTCACGGCTACCCTGATGACGAGCCTCAGGAATACTATGACGCTCTCAACGAAGGTGAACTCAAAGATTACGCCAGCCGGCCGTTCACCAGCGTAGATGACTATTATTTCCATAATATGTATCTGCGTGACCTTCGCGCCCTGGATTATGCGGTTACCCTTCCTGAGTGGGACGGCAAGCGCATCCTTGTCCACGGCGAGAGCCAGGGAGGCGGGCAGGCGCTTTGCATTGCCGGTATAGACGAAAGGGTAACGCACTGCGTCGCCATTGTACCTGCAATGACCGACATGGGTGGAGTCCGTGATATACGCAAATGTGGCTGGCCCAGCAAGTCCAATGCCGTTTATTCAGTCACCCGCAAGGGAAGGGAGGTGATGTCTTACCACGACGGTGCGACAGTAATATCTCTTTTCAAAGGCGATTTGTATATGGAGGCGGGTAATATAGACGTCACCTGCGACCCGGCTGCGGTCTGTGCCGGCTACAATAATGCCAAGGCGGTGAAATCCAAGCAAATCTATTTCTTCCCCTGGCGGGCACACTCATATACAAGTACAGAGGATCGTGTGCGCGATGAGTGGAGCAAGCAAGTCTTGCCGCATCGTAATGCATTCTTCGCGGCTTATCTTGGAAAGTGATGAAAAAGCTGCTGCTTATTCTGTTGCTGTTGCTGGAATCGGCGGTGTCGCTTCCAGCCTCGGATATATGGTCCAGGCTGGACCTTTCGCGTCCGGGCTTGGAAACGGTGTCCGCCTGCTGTAATGACGGAGATTATTCCGCTGCCGCTGCGGCTCTTCTTGATTATTACCGCCGGCGTTCCGGTATTGCTACTCCGGAAATATCCGACCCATCCAAGGTAATAATTACGGCGGAGCAGCAGAAGATGGCAGACGATGCTCTAGTTCACAAGTTCTTCGTAATGGACGGCTACGAGGTGTACAATTATGGGGAAGACATCAACTGGCGTTATTGGCCCATACAAGATAATGAACTCCGCTGGCAGCTGCACCGCCATAAGTGGTTTTCCGCTTTAGGGCGGGCATGGCGTGTTACCGGAGACGAAAAATACGCTCGGGAGTGGGCGTATGAATATCTGGACTGGATTGCCAAGAATCCGCTGGTAGAACTGGACCCGGATGAATTTGAAATGACTTCCGGCAACACTTCCTTGAGCGAGGCTCAGGAGAATATGCGTTTTGCATGGCGGCCTTTGGAGGTAAGCCACAGGGTGCAGGACCAGGTGTTTCAGTTTCAGCTCTTTATAGATTCTGAATCTTTTACGCCCGAGTTTCTGGTGGCCTTTCTGGAGAATTATTATCGCCAGGCAGACTATCTCAGGCGGCATTATTCCGCAAAAGGCAATCATCTGCTCTTCGAGGCGCAGCGTATCTTTTATGCCGGTGCATTCTTCCCTGAGTTCAAAGATGCCGCGCTGTGGCGTAAGGACGGAATAGATATTCTGAACCGCGAAATGATGGCTCAGGTATATCCGGACGGTGTTCAGTGGGAACTTGACCCGCACTATCATCTGGCTTGCATCAATATCTTCTGCAAGGCACTGGATATGGCGGCCTTATGCGGCATGCGCGACGATTTCCCCCGTGCTTTCTGCGACCGTCTGGAGAAGATGATGGAGTTTTACGGCAATATCTGCTACCCTGATTATCAAACACCCTGCTTCAGCGATGCCCGCCTTACCGATATAGATGAAGTGAAGGAAGACTGGCGACGCTGGTCCCGACTTTTCCCTCAAAACGACTATATCCGGTGGATGGCGAGTGGGGGCAGGGAAGGAAGGGAGCCGGAATATCAGTCAGTGGGCTATCTCAATGGCGGATTCTTCGTTTTTAGAAGTTCCAGGGGGATGGATGCGGTGCAGATGGTGGTGAAAGCCGGACCGAAGGGTGAATGGCATTGCCAACCGGATAACGGGACTTTCGAATTGTGGTGCCGTGGCCGTCAGCTCTTCCCCGATTCCGGTTCTTATGTGTATGCCGGAGACAAAGAAGTAATGCGGTGGCGCAAGTTGTTCCGCAGCACTGCTTTTCATAATACCGTCACCCTTGACGGCAAGGATTTGGAAACAACCGAGTCACGTACTGTCCTTTGGCAGCCTGAAGGACGTGTGCAGAAGCTCGTTACAGAAAATCCATCATATCAGGGCCTTACTCACCGCCGGACAATTGAGTTTATCGGTGGCAGACGATTCGTCATCAAGGATGAGTTATTTGGCGATGCTGTAGGAAAAGTCGCCCTCCATCTGCATCCGGGGCCAGATGCAATGCAACACTTCAGTCTGAAGGTGAAGGGCCCCTGGGGAATGGTGTCCCGCGAAGAGAAGGGTTGGGTGTCGTATCGTTATCGTGAGAAAGAACCTCGTCCGCACCTGATCTGGGAGGTGGACAAGAAGGGGAAGGCTCCCGTTATTTTTACAACTTACATCACACTGCCATGAAGCGTATCTGGACCTTGGTCGCAGTATTCTGCGCCACGTTGACTCTTAATGCCCGGCGGCCAAACGTTATCCTTATCATGACAGACCAGCAGTCGGCCAAGGCTGTAGGCTATACCGGCAACAGGGATTTGCGTACTCCTGCAATGGACTGCATTGCCGCACACGGCATCCGTTTCGAGAATGCCTATTGTTCTTTTCCCCTGAGCGGCCCTTCCCGTGCAGCTATGTTTACGGGGTTGTTTGCCGGAGAAAGCGGTGTAGATATAAATGAGATGCCGATTCCGCTTTCCCTCCGGGACTCAACCCTCGGCCAAATTGTATCCGACAGTGGATATGATTGTGCCTATGCGGGAAAGTGGCACGTCAATACAATAAGTCTGCCTGCAGAACGGGCTTTCGGCTTTCGTAATCTAAAGGGAAACGGAGATGAGGGTCTGGCCGAGGCCGCTGTTGCTTATCTTCAGGAGGAGCACGACACGCCGTTTTTCCTGGTGGTTTCCTTTACCAATCCTCACAATATCTGCGAATATGCAAGAGGCCAGAGGACTCCTATGGCAGATATCGGTCCGAAGCCAAAAGTGAAGGATTGTCCTAAGTTGCCTGCAAATTTCGCCGTAGCGCCCTTCGATGCAGACGTGCTTCAGTTCGAGAAACGTCAGAATTATTCGCTGTATCCCACACAGAATTACAGCAATGACGACTGGCGGCAGTATCTCAACGCATACTATCGTCTCGTCGAGGCTGTAGATGGAGAAATAGCCAAGATTGTGGACGAGTTGGACCGTCAGGATTATTGGGATAATTCAGTCATTATTTTTACTTCAGATCACGGTGACGGAATGGCCGCCCATCATTGGAATCAGAAAACCGTTCTTTATGATGAGTGTGCAAATGTCCCTGCCGTTATCTGTCTTCCCGGAGGTGTTCGTGCGGGCGAAAGCACAGATGCACTCTTTAATAATGGAGTGGATTTGATGCCGTCTATATGTGACTGGACGGGAGCTTCCTTGCCTTCCGGCAGGTCCGGAAAGAGTATCAGACCAGTTCTGGAAGAAGGAACTTCGGGGCAGGATTTCGTTGTTACGGAGACGAATTTCAAACAGACTGCCGGCAGCTACGGCTGGATGGTAAGAACAAAGCGTTACAAGTACGTTCTCTATGATAAAGGCCTCTACCGGGAGCAACTGTATGATATGGAAAAAGACAGGGGAGAGATGCGCAATCTGGCCGTAAAAAAGAAATATGCTCCGATCGTGGCGGAGCATCGTGAAATTCTCCGCAAGTGGCTTGATGAACACCCCGGTCCCGAACGCCGGCTGCACAAGCGGTTCATCCCATGATTGCTTTTCTCATTTTGTCCATAGCGGGGGACACATATTGATAAAAGTCTTTCAGCCCCTCACATAAGGCGTTCTTGCCGTCCTTGTCACGCTGCTTCGGGCAACCTCCGTTACAGATATGGAACCACTGGCAATCCCGGCAGCCGGAAGAAAGACCCGACATTTTTGCGTTGGTGAATCGAAGTCGCTGATTACAATCATATAAGTCAGACAGGCTGTTTGTAGTTAAATTGCCGAGCCTGTGGGCAGGTCCTGTAAAGTGGTCGCAGGCATAGACATCTCCATTGCACTCAACGGACAGATTATCCCCACATCTTTCTCCCATTGTGCACAAGCCGGGAGTGTAACCGCACCAGCGGGCAAGAGTGGCATCGAAAGATTGGACAAATACCTTCCCGATATCGCCGTGTGCCCAAACATCAAACACGTCGCACAGAAAAGCGCCATATCCTCTGGCGCTGAGCGCATGCCCTTCCACAGGGAGGAATTGCATATACCGGCTCCCGGCTTCGTCTCGCAGGAATCTATAAATCTCGGCTCCTCGTCCTTCGCTGGCGGAATGAACTACGCTGAGGGTGTTATACTTTGCTCCGGCCTTTCTTAGTAAGTCTATCGCATGCATGGTTGAGGCAAAGCTGCCGGTTCCGTTATTTTGGGTTCTGGACGAGTCATGAAGGTCTTCAGGCCCGTCAAGGGACACGCCCACAAGAAAACCGTTATCTGCAAAAAAACTGCACCATTCAGAGTCCAGCAACGTGCCGTTTGTTTGAATAGTATTCAAGATTCTCCTTCCTGCGGCATAGCGCTTTTCTATTTCCAGGGCCTTTTGATAGAAAGCCATTCCTGCAAGCAAAGGCTCCCCTCCGTGCCAGCATACAGACGGCTCCTGAGCATCCGTAGATTGCAGATAATCCTTCAAGCACCGATGCAGCAGATCTTCGGACAGAAGGGCTGAGTACTGTCCGCTGTTACCGATATAGTAGCAATATCGGCATGCCAGGTTGCACCTCGCTCCTGCTGGCTTGATCATCAAATGGTAAACCCTTTTGGCCATGGGGGCTAAGTTAGTGGTTTTATACAAATAATCTGAGTATCTCCACGCGAAAATGATGGAACTTGCCATTATGTTCCCTATCGTCCGCAGGACGCAAATGAAAGTTCTTGCAAATTCGTGCAAACGTTTGTACCTTTGTTGCAGACATATCAAATTTTAACACTATATGGCAAACATTTTCTCTCTTGAAGGCAAGAATGCCTGGATTACCGGAGCTTCCTACGGTATTGGTTTCAACATTGCAAAGGCTTTCGTGGCCGCAGGTGCTAAGAACATCATCTTCAACGACATCAATGAGGCTGCCCTGCAGCGCGGCCTGGACAACTACAAAGAGGCCGGCATCACCAACGTGAAGGGTTACGTCTGCGACGTTACCGACGAGGTAGCCGTGAAGGCCCTGGTGGAGAAGATTCACGCAGAGGTAGGTCAGATTGACATTCTGGTGAACAACGCCGGCATAATCAAGCGTATTCCCATGCATGAGATGGAGCGCAGGGAGTTCCAGCAGGTCATCGACGTGGACCTGGTGGCTCCGTTCATCTGTTCCAGCGCAGTCCTTCCCGAGATGATGGAGCGCCGCGAGGGTAAGATTATCAATATCTGCTCGATGATGAGCGAACTCGGCCGCGAGACCGTGAGCGCTTACGCCGCAGCCAAGGGAGGTCTCAAGATGCTAACCCGCAACATCTGCTCGGAGTACGGTGAGTACAACATCCAGTGCAACGGTATCGGCCCCGGCTATATCGCCACCCCTCAGACCGCTCCTCTGCGCGAGCGTCAGCCCGACGGCTCAAAGCATCCTTTCGACAGCTTCATCTGCGCCAAGACTCCTGCCGGCCGCTGGCTGGATCCCAGTGAGCTCGGCGGTCCCGCAGTGTTCCTCGCTTCTCACGCCTCCGACGCCGTGAACGGCCACGTGCTGTATGTTGACGGCGGTATTCTTGCTTACATCGGAAAGCAGCCTAAATAATGGAAGCCGTATTCAGTTATATCATAGGTCTGGGGGCAGCCGTAATGATGCCTATACTGTTCACGATCCTCGGATTGTGCATTGGCATCAAATTCGGCAAGGCCCTCAAGAGCGGCCTGCTGGTTGGAGTGGGATTCGTGGGCCTCAGCGTGGTCACGGCTCTGCTCACATCGTCTCTCGGCTCTCCTCTCAAGGACGTAACCGAGATTTACAACCTTCAGCTGGGCATATTCGACATGGGCTGGCCGGCTGCGGCGAGCGTGGCTTACAATACCACAGTGGGTGCTTTCATCATACCGGTCTGCCTTGGAATCAACATCCTGCTGCTTCTGGTGAAGGCTACCAACACCATCAACATCGACCTCTGGAACTACTGGCATTACGCCTTCATCGGCGCAGTGGTCTTCTTCGCCACGGAGAACATCTGGTGGGGCTTCTTCGCTGCCGTTATCTGCTTCATAATCACCCTGTTTATGGCAGACCTTACGACCAAAAAGTTTCAGAACTACTATAAGGACCTGGAAGGCATCTCCATCCCCCAGCCCTTCTGCCAGAGTTTCGTACCCTTCGCGGAAGGCCTCAACTGGTGCATGGACAAGATTCCCGGGATGAACAAGCTGGACATCGACGCAGAAGGGATGAAGAAGAAATTCGGCATCCTGGGAGAGCCGCTGTTCCTCGGCGTGATGGTGGGTATCATCATAGGTTGTCTTGCCTGCCATAGCTGGGCGGAACTGGTTAACAAAATTCCGTCCATACTCGGTCTGGGTATCAAGATGGGTGCCGTGATGGAGCTTATCCCCCGTATCACAGCCCTGTTCATCGAGGGCCTCAAACCAATAGCAGAAGCCACCAAGGAGCTGGTATCCAAGAAGTTCAAGAACTCTGCCGGCATCAATATCGGCATGAGTCCGGCTCTGGTAATCGGTCATCCTACAACTCTGGTAGTCAGCTTGCTGCTTATCCCGGTAACTCTGATTCTGGCAGTGGTGCTTCCCGGCAATGAATTCCTTCCCCTGGCCTCGCTGGCCGGTATGTTCTACGTGTTCCCGGCAGTACTGCCCGTGACAAAGGGCAACGTAGTCAAGACCTTCATAATCGGACTTGTAGCCCTGGCGGTAGGACTCTACCTCGTCACGGATCTCGCCCCGTTCTTTACCCTCGCAGCACAGGATGTGTATGCAAATACCGGTGACGCAGCAGTGGCTATTCCGGAGGGATTCCAGGGCGGCAGCCTGGACTTCGCCTCCAGCATCTTCTCCTGGATTATCTTCCGCTGCATCTACAACTGGAAGATTATCGGAGCCGTGCTGCTTGTCATCGGAACTACCGTGATGGCCATCATCAACCGCAGAAGAATAATCAAAGCATCTTATGAAAAGAATATTGACCGCAGCTCTGCTGCTTAGCTCCATCGCTATGAGCGCACAAACCAAATATACCGTCCAGACCGCCTGCCATCCCGAGGATGCCAAGCACTACGACACCGAAACTCTCCGGGCACGCTTCATGATGCCTGAGGTCTTCGTGGCCGACGAAATCCGTCTCACATATTCCTTGTACGACCGTTTCATTTTCGGCGGCGCCTTCCCGGCCAGCAAGGAACTTCAGCTGGAAACCATCGACCCTCTCAAGGCTAACTATTTTCTGGAGCGCCGCGAGCTTGGCGTCATCAACGTCGGCGGCCCCGGAGTAGTCACCGTTGACGGAAAGGCTTATGAGCTCAAGTTCAAAGAGGCTCTGTATGTAGGCAGAGGCAACAAGGAAGTAGTGTTCAAGAGCAAAGACTTGGCTAATCCCGCCAAGTTCTACATAAACTCTGCATGCGCACACAAGGCCTACAAGACTCAGCTCATCACCATCGACGGCCGCAAGGGATCGCTTAAAGCCAACTCTTTTGCCGCCGGAAAGATGGAAGACAGCAACGACCGTGTAATCAATCAGCTGATAGTAAACAACGTGCTGGAAGAGGGCCCCTGCCAGCTGCAGATGGGACTTACCGAGCTTAAGCCGGGTTCCGTATGGAACACCATGCCTGCCCACACCCACTCCCGCCGTATCGAGGCCTATTTCTACTTTAACGTGACCCCTGGCAACATGATATGCCACTTCATGGGCGAGCCTCAGCAGGAGCGCATTGTATGGCTGGCCAACGAGCAGGCCATCATGAGCCCCGAGTGGAGCATCCACGCAGCCGCCGGAACCTCCAACTACATGTTCATCTGGGGCATGGCCGGAGAGAACCTGGACTACGGCGACATGGACAAAATCGCCTACACTGAGATGAGGTAGCGGCCGCTGCGCACTCAGCGCATATCAAGCAAAAACGCAGCCCACTCATTCAATTGACGAGTCTGGCGATTTTCTCGACGAGAGAATCGCCAGATTTAATTTATCCCCAGCAGAAGCGCAGGGGAGATACCCAGGGCAGAGCAAAGAAGACGGGCTACCTTCAGAGTAGGTTCTGCGCGACCGGCAACGTAATCATTGATCCGGGACGGGCTGACTCCAATCTCCTGAGCCAATTGCTTTTGACTCATGCCCTTCTCTTCCAGCGACAACTGTATGATCTGGGCCGTAGTAGGTTTGCCAATCGGATAGTGTTTCTTTTCGTAAGCAATGACGACATCCGACATAATGGCAAGTTCCATCGCAAGCGGGTGGTTGGCGGGCATATCCTCTCCAACCAGTGGGAGGAGACCTTCTATGCGACTTAGCGCATATTCATATCTCATTCTGTCCAAATCTGCTTTCATATCTCTGCAGCATTAATCTGTTCATAATCCTGATGGGTTCCGACAAATCGGATGAAAACGTAACCCATTAAAAATTTCACAACAACTACCAGACGATACTTGTTTCCTCTGATATTGAAAACATAATGTTGGTTACCCACAGAATCAACTGAGCCGAAATCCATTTTTATTTCTGCAAAGCTGCGCCACTCTGCATTCTCAGCTATCTCATACCACCTCTCTAATGCAGCTTCTGAATCTTCCCTCCCAGGAGTTTGGTAAAAAACCTTCAATTTTCTGTGCGACACCACTCTCATATTCCTTCATTTTCACGCAAAGATACTCAGATATTTTGAATTTCAAAACATATCACTATAGATATTCCGTATATCAAGATAAATCGAAGTATGGAACATCGTTTGCAGCACCAAAGTTTGTAAAGTATGTTTGTCAACTAGTGATTGCATCGAAAGACAGTGATACGCCTCTTTCCTACCAACAAGCGGCAACTTTGATTTCTGACAGGTGGCTCGAAAGCGGATTGCCTTCCATAACGGCTGCTTTTGTGGAAGGCCTTATGCGAGAGTTTCAAAATACTGCAACGGCCTCAGGAGCTATCGACATGGGTTTGTCTGTCAAGTGGGCTCCGTTGAATGTTGGCGCACAGCAGGTGACAGATTTTGGCGATTATTTTGCATGGGGAGAAACAACCCCTAAGAAAGAATACACTTATGAGGACCAAATGTTGGTGTTGAGAAGCTCCTACCACCCAAGTACGGCGGACTTGGAGGAGTATGGCTCGGCTTCGGCGGCGGTGAGCAACTTGCCGAGCCTGTTGCGTCCGCCCGTAACGGACTTTCCGGCGGCATCTACGCTGCCGAATTCTTTCCAGCCAGATTTGGCAGTAGGACCGGCAGGATTGGGTGAAGGGCTGCTGTACCAGCCTGCGGGCGCAATTGCCGGCGACATCGTGCAATTAACATAAGTCACATTGTCGAAGGCTTCGGCTTGTCCGGAGCTGCGGGCAAGGTACATGCTTCCGTCTTTCACTCCTTCTTCTGCGGTGAGAGAGCAGTTCAGGAACACGAATCCTTTGTAATCTGCCTGAGGCACGCGGGCCTGGACTATATAGCCGGCGTCGCGGGCGCGAATCTCGCAGTCCTCGAACAGGCAGGCCCGGGGATATCCCCAGACAAAGTCGCAGTGACCTGCAATGAGGGAGTTATGCACCCACACTTCGCCCTTGCACAGGAAGGTGTCCTGCCAGGAGATGAGGGAGCAGTTCTCTATAGTAAGTTTATAGTTGGAATTAAAGTAAACTGCCTCTGCCTGTCCCTTATGTGAAGGGATGGAATATGTATTCTCTATCGTCAGGTTTTCCAGGATCAGGTTGTCGCATCCTTCGACTAAGAAGACGCTGCGCCCGCCGGATTTACCTATGGCCTTCCCAAGCGCAGGGCGCGAAGAAAGAGAGGCCCCTGAGCCGGTTTCGTAGCTGTCGTTGTTGGGATAGGCTATGCGTGTCTTCTCCCGTGATATCCCCTTGATGGTCACGTTGTTGCGATTTCTGAGGAAGAGCAGCTCCTGATAGGTGCCCTCACCCACGGAAATTGTTACGGCGCTGTCTTTATGAAGAGAAGAAACGTAACTCAGTGCTCCCTGTACCGTGCAGAAATCACCGCTGCCGTCTGCGCGTACTCTGTATTCCGACCCTGCCGGAGCTGATTTGGTAGTGAACTTGAGATCTCCGGCAGATATGGCCTTACCCGCTACGCTTTCGTCAAGCGTTACATAATAAGTCCCGGAGAAGTCGAGTGCTTCGTTATGCAGTTTGATTTCCAGCGAATTGCCCTTCACGCGTACTGGGGTATAGTGTACTGCCCGGTATTGATTGCTGTGAAGTGCATCCATGAAAGTATGATAGATGTAGTCGTTGCCTATGGCAATCTTGCCTGCGTTTGCATCTGCTCCGGCGGGTATAAAAGTACCATCTTCGAGGGTGACCATCTTGGACATATCAGCCATATCTATGCGGTCAACTTCTTTTCCGTCTTCGGTAAATACTTTTATAAGTCCGCTTGTGCCCAGCACTGGTGCCGAGTCGAAGTCCACCACTATAGGTGCATCAACACATATGGCATCCTCGGAACCTCCGGGCACGGGTGCCGTTCCCAGGGTGCGCGCCTCGATGGCGTCGCTATAGGCGGAAGTTTTGCCAGATCCTTCTGCACATACGCTGAAGCTGTATGTAGTGCCCTTCTGGAGATTCTCTATCAGCACAAAACGTTTAGTCTCGGCTCCTTCCCGTACAGAATTATCTTCTCCCTGCAGTTTCCACAAATAGCGAGTCGCTCCCTCTACTGGAGCCCACTGAAACGTCAGCGAGGTCTCAGTAGCGTTGTGAAGAACTACGTTCTGGGGGATGTCGATATCTTTCTCTTCCGGATTTACCGGTTTCTCCTGACATCCATAAAGGGCCGCAATGAGAGCGGCAGCAAAAATCAAAAACTTCTTCATACTTTTGTGACTGTTGCCGGAGGTACAAGCGGATGGACCTCCGGGCGCAAAAATGGCCCAAAATGCTGCCGGAGGTACACGCGAATGTACCTCCGGCAACGGTAAACTAAATCTCTACCGGCTTGTACTTAGGCACAAGGGACTTCATGATGATCCAGGCGAGCAGGTAGGCCAGGCCGCAGAAGCAGAACATGATGAAGTAGCCTGCGGGCTTGCCCTCGAAGCCGAGGAAGGTGAACGCGGCACCCTGGGCCTCGGCGTAGGTGAATAGCTGGCCTGCAACCCACTGGATAATCATGGAGCCTATACCTCCGGCCATTGCTCCGATACCGGTGATGGTGGCTACGGTGCTCTTGGGGAACATGTCACCCGTGGTGGAGAAGAGGTTGGCGCTCCAGGCCTGATGTCCGGCACCGGCGAGACCGATGAGGATAGCGGGCCACCACGGAGAGTTGAAGTGAACTCCAAGAGGCTGTGCGAGCAGCGCCGCCAGAGGGAAGAAGGCAAAGATGAGCATTGCCAGCATTCGTCCCGCATACGGGTTCATACCCTTCTTGTCCACGAATATCTTTGGCAGGTAGCCGCCGCCGATGGAAATCACCGTCACTATAAGGTAAAGGGTGAAGATGAGCCATTGGCCGAGGGGCGAGGTGGCCGGGGCGTGGAACTGGTTGCTGAAGTAAGACGGCGCCCAGAAGAGGAAGAACCACCATACGCCGTCGGTGAAGAACTTTCCGGCAATGAAGCTCCAGGTCTGTTTGTACTTGAAGCACTTGATGAAGGGGATGGTCTTCTCGGGCTGGGACTCCCGGTCCTTGCCGGGAGTGACGGAAGCGTTCGGGCTCTGAGCGTCATGGCCGACCTGATCGGCCATCTCATCCTGCCGGATATACGCCAGCTCCGCCTCATTCACCCTCTTGCTCTTCTCCGGTTTGTCGTACATGAAGGCCCAGAAGAACATCCAGATGTAACCCAGGCCGCCGATGATGATGAAGGCCATCTCCCAGCCGAACTTCACTGCCAGCGGCGGTATCAGAAGAGGTGCCGCAAGAGCGCCCACAGATGCTCCGGCGTTGAAGATTGAGGTAGCGAAGGCGCGGTCCTTCTTGGGGAAGTATTCGGCCGTAACTTTGATGGCGGCGGGGAAGTTGCCTGCCTCGCCGAGAGCCAGGATGCCGCGGCACAGCAGGAAGAGGTAAACCGATGTTGTGGATATTGCCAGGGCGATGTTGGATCCGGCTTCTACGGCGCGCATCGCGGCCACGGAGTCGAGGCCGACTATGTGGGTAGTAGCCCATCCACAGGCGGCATGGAGGCAGGCGCCCGTCGACCACACGCCGATGGCGATGAGGTATCCCTTCTTGGTCCCCATCCAGTCCACGAATTTGCCGGCGAACAGGCAGCAGATGGCGTAAAAAATGGAGAAGAAGCTGGTGATGGTGCCGTAATTGGCATCGGTCCAGTGGAATTCAGGTTTGATGAATTCCTCATACGTAAGGCTGAGTACCTGGCGGTCCAGGTAGTTGACGGTGGTGGCCACGAAAAGCAGGCTGCACAGCCACCAGCGCCAGTTGCTCATTAATTTCTTCTGTGTACTCATAGTATAGATTTTACTGCTGCACGCATGCCTTCTTTCTGAATCAGCGCCAGGTCGTCTGCCAGCATATCGGTAAGACCGGGCACGGCATTGAGGTCCTCGCCCCATATAAACTCATCTGCCAATACACCGGAGGCAACTTTGCGCACGTCGCCGGCAGCCCAGAGCTTCTGGAGCAGAGCTATAATCTTCGGGTCGTCATTGGGGACAATCTCGTCTTCGCCGCGCTTGCCTCCCTTATAGTATGTGCAGATGCCGGCAAGGCCGAGCACCAGGCCCTTGGGAAGCTCGCCCTTGCGCTTCAGGTAGGTCTTGAGTCCGGGCAGGTCGCGTGTCTTGAACTTGGGGAAGGAATTCAGCATGATGCTGGTTACAAAGTGCTTAACGAATGGATTGCGGAAGCGCTCCAGAACGTCGCCGGCGAACTTCTCCAGCTCCTCCTTGGGCAGGTTGAGCGTGGGAAGCAGCTCGTCGTACATTACTTTCTTCACAAAGGCACCTATCTCGGGGTCCTCACAGCACTCCTTAACGGTATTGAGACCGCTCAGGTAGCCGACAGGAGACAGTACGGTGTGGGGGCCGTTTAGCAGTGTAACCTTCCTTTCGTGATAAGGGGCCTCAGAGGGCACGAAGAGCACGTTGAGCCCGGCCCTGTCGGCAGGGAACTCCGCTGCTACTTCCTTGGGAGCTTCGATTACCCAGAGATGGAAAATCTCCGCCTTGTCCAGCAGGTTGTCTTGATAGCCGGCCCTCTCGCAGAGCTGGGCGGCGGTATCGCGGGGATAACCGGGAACTATGCGGTCCACCAAAGTGGAATAAACGCTGCAAGCCTCCTCAAACCATATGCGGAAGGCCTCGGGGAGCTGCCAGAGGTCAATGTATTGGCTTATGCACTCTTTCAGGTGTTTACCATTCTCGAAGATGAGCTCGCAGGGGAAAATAATGAATCCCTTGTCCTTTGCTCCCTTGAAGTGCTCCCAGCGGTGATAGAGCAGCTGGGTGAGCTTGCCGGGGTAGGAGGAGGCGGGTGCATCGGTGAACTTGCACGCGGGGTCGAAGGCTATGCCGGCCTCGGTGGTATTGGAAATCACGAAGCGCATCTCCGGCTGCTCAGCTAGCTTGAGGTAGGCCTGGAAGTCGGTGTAAGGATTGAGACCGCGGCTGATGACGTCTATGAGGTCCACGCTGTCCACGGGCTCTCCGTTCAGGAGACCCTGGAGGTTGAGGTGATAGAGGCCGTCCTGCTCATTGAGCCATTCGACCATACCCTTCTCGATGGGCTGGACTACAACAACGGAGCCGTTGAAGTCGGTCTTCTGGTTGGTTTTCCAGATAATCCATTCGATGAATGCGCGCAGGAAGTTGCCTTCGCCGAACTGGATGACCTTCTCGGTGTATCGCTTGGCCTGCGGAGCTGAAGTTCTGTTAAGTCTTTCCATACTAGAATGCTATAGCTGTATCGTTGATTGTAAAGTTGCTGAAAACTGCGGTGCCCTGGGTTTTGTTGTCGGCGCTGTTTGCGGCTACGCCCACGTAAACCTTGTCCGGAGTGTCGGGGAAGTCGAGGCTGGACACCCCGCCGAATGTGGTTCCTCCGTCAAGGGAGTAGCTGCACTTGAGCTTGTCGCCTTCGCGTACGATGCGGAATACAACCCCGGTGCCGGACGTCTCCGGAGCCGACATTTCGCTGCAGGAACTCTTGCCATCTTTGGAGTTGGCAGCCCTGTAACGGCGGTAGTACTTGTCTCCCTTGCCACTTACTGCATAAAGCAGGGATGTTTCGGTTGCGGAAGGACTGCTCGTAAAGACGATAAGTCCGGCGATGCCCTGGTTTGAACCCTTAGCTGGGGAGAAAGAATCCAGTTTTACCGTGGCGGTGAAGTTTCCGCTTACCTCACGGTATGCGCTCCCGAAGCCCTGCGCTCCGCTCTCCCACTTGCCGGAAGAAGCAATGCTGAGCTTTCCGTCGGTGACTGCGTAAGTTGCCGTGGCGGCGCTGTTGTTCACCCAGCTCCAACCGTCGGAAAGGCCGGCGGCAGGCTGTGCGGGATCGTCTTCATCTCCTGTATCGGGGTTGGTGGGATCGTCGTCCGTGCCGTTGTAATCGCTTATTCCTCCGTTGTTCACCGCTACAGGCGCGCTGGTCCAGCCGAGTTTGCCGTAGCCGGCGCCGGCCTTCACGAATGCGGGAACGTCTTCGGCAGCCGTTACCGTGTAGCTGTAAGCAGGCTTGAAGTCGTTGTAGCCGAGCGGGGTTATGGTGCTTCCGTTATATTTGGTGTACTTTACGTTGCTAAGCGGATACGGGTCGAGAGCCTTCGCAGGGCGGTTGACGTAAACGTTCTGCGTAGGATAGAGGTATCCGGCTACGCTGCCCTGGAGGTTGGATTCGCCGCTTTCCTTGGCAGGATAGGTGCAGATGTCGGTAGGCAGCTGCACGCCGTCGAAGTAGTTGTATTCCACCAGAACCTTGGCCCCGTATGCGGAACCGGCGCCGTAAGTGGTGCAACCGTCGTAGAGGTTGTTGTACACGTGGGCGGTGCCGAAGCGCACGCGGGGATGGCGGGAGCTGGAGCCGTCGAACCAGTTGTGATGGAAGGTGGCGGTAATCGCAGCGTCGGCGCTGGCGCTGTTGGAGTGCCCCACGAGGCAGCTCTTCTGAGTCTTGATGTAGTGGCACCAGCTCACGGTGACGTTCTTGCTGGCATGGGTAATGTCCGTGCTGCCGTCTTCGTAATCCTTGGTCTGGTTGAGCGAGGTGAAGCTGCAATGGTCCACCCACACTCCGTTACATTCCTGCATGCTCACTGCGTCGGCGCCGTTGTTGGCCTTGGGCTGCTGGAAGTTGATGTTGCGGATGATAATGTTGCTGGCTCTCACGCAGAAGATGCCGATGCGGTCCATCACGAAGCCGTCGGTACCGTAGAAGGAGAGGTTGCTGACGTCCTTTACGTCGAACCAGGGGTGTGCAGCGCTGAAGTCGCGTCCGTCCTCGGGGCCGAAAGTGCCGCTTAGCCAGATGGTTACAGGGCTGTGATCGCCGGCCTTCTCGCTCTTGGTGCGGGCGAGTAGCCAGGTCTGGAGAGCCTTGCCGTTGTCGAAGTGAAGTACGTGCGTGGCATCGGCTGCATCACCTCCGGTAACTCCGGCCGCCTGGGCATAGCCGTACAATTTATTAGCAGCAACCGTGCCGACTGAAGGAGGATTGGGGCAGTCCAGTTCGGCAATCTCGCCGGGCGTCTGGGGTTCTTCACCTCCCGGTTCCTCGCCGCCGGATGTGTTGCCGCCCTCTGTAAACTCCAGTTTGTAAATACGGAGCGGTCCTACGCCGCAGTAAACGTAAACGTCTCCAGCCTTCACGTTGAACTTGCATTCTTTGGGAGTCTTAGAGGAAACGCCGGCAACCACGGAGCCCTCGCTCCCGCCGGAATACACGCATACGCTGCGCTTGGCCTGCTCTTCAGTAGGCGACTCTCCGGTATGGCTGGCAATCACTTTCAAAAGACCGTCACGGTTTGCGTGGAACTTCAGATAGTGGTCGGAGGTGGAACCTGCATTGGTCATCTGTACGCAGTTTGCTCTGTATCTTCCCTTAGACGCAACGTAACTCAGGCCAGCAACAGTGACATTGATATTATTTATGTCTGTACCGCTGCTGCCAAGTTTAGCGAATGCATTCTGCCATTCGCTGGTGGAGAAATCCCAGGTGTAGGTCTGGCCAATCTGGCTGGCGTCCGTGATACTTCCTTCGCTTATGCCGAATTTGAGAGTCTTTACGCTACCGGTTTCCAAGCTGACATCCTGTCCGAGAGCGACATCATTGGAAATCAGCATGTTGGCATCATCGGTCGTGACATTCAGGGTAAGGGTGCTGCCTGAGGGGAAGGTAACCGGAGCCACGAGAACGAACACTCCGCTCTTGCCGTCGGCCGTCCAGTCGTTTCCGTCGTAGCTGGCAGTTACGTAGTTGTACTTGGTGTTGTCCCAGGAGTCGATGCTGCGGTTGGGAATGTTTACCCGGAGTTCACCTCCGAGCACTTCCGAGGAAGAGCTGAGCGTGACGCTCTTTATCTTCTTGCCGGTGAGCAGCTTGTCCTGGGTCCTGTCTTCTACGACAATGCGGACTACGGCAAGCATGCGCTGGAACTGGAGCTTGTCTGCGGAAACCACCTGGTGGCCTTCTACTGTCACCTGGGCTCCTTGGGATACGAGCAGGTCGTATGCCGGGTCGAAGGTGCTGAGGCTGGGTACATGCTGCTCGGGTCCCACCATAAACTTGAAGATTTCTTCTTTACGGTTGCTTTTCCTGGGACGGTAGGCATAGAGCGTGAGTTCGCCTTCGTAGGCTTCTATTTTGCCGGTGAATTTGGTGGTCACGCTGCCGGTTTCGGCAGAACTGCGGAAACGGTATTCTTTGGAGAAATCGTTTGCGAGAGTTACGTTGATGGAATCCTTGGGACTCCAGTAGGGCTGCCAGCCGTCTTTCTCCGCCTCTATGTAGGTGCGGGTATCAGGCTGGTCTGCAGTAAGGCTTACTAGGACCTCGTTGCCTGGGAGTATTGCTGCCTGCTCCTTAGGCTGGCAGGAAACGGCCGCTATTGCGGCGATTCCGAGAAGGGTGATAAATATCTTTTTCATCGCTGCAAATGGTTAAAAGACAATTTCGCCACCATCTTCAAGGAAATCACCCGCACCGCTGTCGGTGAGGTCGCTCGTAGCGAGGAGCCCCGCAAGCTCCCACTGCGAGTCTGACTCGCAGGAGGGAGATATGTAGGTATGCTTTATCATTATCAATTGCTTGATTCTACTAATTTGACAAGAACAAGGGCAAGCTCTTTATTGTCCCTTGCGATGGTATAAGTGGTGCCTTTTTCCAGTGCCACGTCAACCTGGGATGATACAGTTCCGTAAGTGTTGAAGTTGTTATATACTGTTTCAGTACCACCTGAGGGGGTCAGCTTGATTCGGGCTGCCGAGTTGTCGCCGGATTTCCTGGCTACATAATAGAAAGTTAACTTTGAGTTCAGGGTAGAGGATGTGGTGAAAGATACAGCCCCATTTCCGTTGAACTTCAATCCCTTGGTTACTGTTAACGACTCTACGGTAAATGAGTCGGCACCGCATCCGCTGCTGTCGGAAGCAGAGAAAGACACGAGGCCGTTGCTTAGAGTACCAGAAAATTTGTCGTTGGTATTGGTCTCTGTTCCATCATTGTTGATGTAATAGAAATAAGTAGTAGCGGACGCTCCACCGCCCGCACTGGCTTGAGAGACAACTATATTCTTGGTCACAGTCTTGTCTGTATCGTAGGTGTAGGTGAGAGTGACGTAGGCATACCTGACACTTGCTTCGGTATTGGCGGAGCAAGTGAAAGGAATGGTTCCGTTGCTTACTTCTCCGAGGACGAAGTCACTGATTGTATTTACTTTACCCTCAGTAGTTGCTGCGCTTAGCACACCGCCGGTGACACTGTTGGCTATTGAGAATTCAATCTTTCCGCTGGTGTCGTCCTTTTTGATATCGACGCCATTTGCCGTAATCACAGGAGCGGGAGTAATCAATGGAGGACATCCAAGGTCGTAAGCATAGCCCACGTAAGGGAATAAATTCTTAACGGCATTAACTGTAGTGGACACAGGCTTGTCTACTCCATTATGGGTATAGGTAATGGTTATTCCATTGAGTTTCTGACTATCAGCTGTTCTTGGAACGGCGCAGAAATAGTAATATGAACCCTTCTTGAAGCTGCCCTCTACAGAGCCCATCTCATTGCTTCCGCTGTTGTTTGCGGTGATACTGCCATTCTCTGCAGAATAAGCCGGTCTCTTCTGGAAAGCGTTGCTGGCAGCGACAATTTTAACCTTGGTGATACCGTCATCGGGAATCTGAATCCTGAAATAGCTTACGCCATGCCGGAAAACCAGTTTTCCGCCACTGACGGTAGCTGTCATAATGGCATGTGCAGGATCGTATCCGTTTTCTACAACTGCCTGAGAGGTGTAGGTACTAATGTTTGAGGCTATCTCGATTGTCGCGGGAAGGGAAGATGTTTTGAGCGCATAGCCAGACGGATATATGGCAACGTAGCTGTCGTATGTCCCGAAAGTTTCGCCTTCTTTGAGGGTGAATTTCCCGTTTTTGGTTCCGGCCCCGGAGCTCAGCTCGAATACAGCCTTTGCAGCAAAAGCGTTGTCGGTACAACCGTAAACGTCTATTTTGTCACCTTCAGACCAGAGAACGTTGAGTTCTTTATCTATACTCGTTTTGGTTATGTCTGGCATAGTGGCCTCAAAAGATATCTTCTGTTCTGGAGCCACAGTAATCTCTATCTGCTTCTGGCAGGAAACAAAGCTGGCAATAAATACAATTGCGCTTAGAATATAAACTAATCTTTTCATGTTCTGTTCCTCCCAAAATTAATTCCAGATGTCACCCAGGTCTTGATAATTGAGACCTTCAAGGGATTCGGAGCTGGTTCCACTGTCTTGCAGGAAACACCAGGCGTTTTCTGCTTCCATCAATTCTGCAACGGGGGCAGAATAATAATTCTTTTTCATTTCTTGTTGTTGCCGTGTGCAATAGCGGGGTGTTTTGCACACGGAGTAATCATTCTGATGGTGTCCGTGTGCAGAAACCCCATTCTTGCACACGGAGTTAATAATGGCTAAAGCGTCACGCCGCTCTTGAAGATGGCGATTTCGCGATAGTCGTGAATTTCGTTATTTACCGGCTCTCCCGAGGCGGCGGCCAGTACGGCCTCTATGAAAAGCGGGGCTACTTCTGCCATGGTCTGGTCCTGGGCCAGCACCCCTGCGTTGAAGTCAATCCATCCGCTCTTGTGCTCGGCAAGAGGGGTGTTGGTAGATATTTTCATCGTGGGCACGAAGCTCCCGAAGGGGGTGCCGCGGCCGGTGGTGAAGAGTACGATCTGGCATCCGGCAGCCGCAAGTGCGGTGCTGGCGACCAGGTCGTTGCCGGGGGCGCTAAGCAGGTTCAAACCTTTCACGGAAAGCCTATCGCCGTACTTCAGCACTCCGCGTACCGTGCTCTTGCCGCACTTCTGGGTGCAGCCGAGGCTCTTTTCCTCCAGCGTTGAGATGCCGCCCGCCTTGTTGCCGGGCGAAGGATTCTCGTACACCGGCATTCCCTGCGCCAGGAAGTACTCCTTGAAGTCGTTGATGAGACTGACGGTCTTGCAGAAGGTGGCCTCGTCCTGGCAGCGGTTCATGAGTATGGTTTCCGCGCCGAACATTTCCGGCACTTCCGTGAGGACCGTGGTGCCTCCCTGGGCGACGATCCAGTCTGAGAAAACGCCCAGCAGGGGATTTGCGGTGATGCCGCTGAGTCCGTCGGAACCGCCGCACTTCAGTCCTACCCGCAGCTCGCTTACAGGGACCTCCACCCGCTCGTCTTGAGAGCAGACGGCGTAGATTTCGCGCAGTTTCTGCAGGCCGAACTCCACTTCGTCCTCCACCTGCTGGCAGGTGAACATTTTCACTCTCGATTCGTCCACCTCTCCCACCAGTTCGCGGAAGGTGTCCAGCTGGTTGTTCTCGCAGCCCAGGCTCACCACAAGTACGCCGCCGGCGTTGGGATGGTGGACCATGTCGGCGAGTATGGTACGGGTGTTCTCGTGGTCCGGGCCGAGCTGGGAGCAGCCATAGTTGTGCGGGAACGCGATAATGGCGTCGACGGAGGATGCCTGGTCAGGCCGGGCATGACGGGATGCGTCATTGCCGGCCTGACCGGTAATCTCCTCCTTGAAGCGACGGACGATCTCCTGGCAGATACCGTTCACGCAGCCCACGGTAGGGATGACCCAGATCTGGTTGCGTATGCCGACGGTGCCGTTGGCGCGCCTGTATCCCCGGAAGGTGCGAGGGGAGTTCTTTACTCCAGTAGAAATGACCGATTCGTTGTCATTCCGACCGGGCGCGGCGAGTGGAGAAATCTCCGCCTTCTCCGGTTCGTACTTATACTCAAGCAGTCCCTCGAGGTTGGTCTTGATGCACGAATGGTCCACCATGGTGCCGGCGGCCGCATCGCGCGTCACATGGCCGATAGGGTAGCCGTACTTTATTACATTGTCTCCGGCCTTGAGGTCGCGCAGCACCACTTTGTGGCCCCGGGGCACATCCATGGAGAGCTCTAAGCCCTCCACGGATTCGCCCTTGGCCAGGTCTGTCAACGCAACGGCCACATTATCGTCGGGATTAATCTTGATGTATTTCATCAGAAATTAAAGTAATTCTTTGCGTTGTTGTAGCAGATATCTTCAACCATCTGGCCGATGAAAGGCAGTTCACTTGCAGGCAGTTTGCCACATTCCACGTCCTTGCCGAACACGTCGCAGAGGATACGGCGGAAGTACTCGTGGCGAGGATAGCTGATAAACGAGCGGCTGTCCGTCAGCATGCCCACGAAGCGGGAGATGAGGCCCAGGTTGCTGAGCGACTCCATCTGGCGTCTCATGCCGACTTCCTGATCCAGGAACCACCATCCGGAACCGAACTGCATCTTGCCCGGAACGGTGCCGTCGTTGAAGGTGTAAGCCATGGTAATCATGACGGCATTGTCCTTGGGATTCAGACAGTACAATATGGTCTTGGCAAGCTTGTTCTCGCGCGTGAGGCGGTCGAAGAAGCGGTGGCCTGCGGATGCGATATCCAGGTCGTGTATGGCATCGTAACCTGTGTCGGCGCCCACTTCCGCAAACATCTTGGTGTTGTTGTTGCGTATGGCTCCGATATGGAACTGCTGGGCCCATCCGGCCTCCGCGTCCATGACAGCCTGGTCGTGCAGGAATGCGCTGCGGAATTTCTCCAGCTCCTTGGGAGTAGGGGCGATTCCGATAAGTACTTTCTTGAAGATGAGCTCTATCTCCAGCTCTGTATAGTCGCAGGAGTAGAAGTTCTCCAGGCCGTGGTCGGAGAGTTTGCAGCCCATGGAAGCGAAGAAGTCGTGCCTCTTCTGCAGGGCCTCCTGAAGGTCGGCGTAAGAGTCGATTTCCTGGTCGGCAGCCTCGCCGAGCTGTTTCAGGTACTCCTTGTATGCCTTGGGATTCTCTATCGCCATTGCCTTGTCCGGCCTCCATGCTGGGATGACCTTGGTTCCGAAGGGGTGCTCGGCAATCATTTTGTGCCAGCGCAGGTCGTCGGCCGGATCGTCGGTGGTGCAGACCACCTCCACATTGAACTTCTTGATAAGAGCCTGCCCGCGGAATTCCGGAGTGGCCAGCTTGGCGTTGCACTCTTCGAAAATCTCCCTGGCGGTCGCCGGGCACAGCAGCTTGTCTATGCCGAACACCCTGCTGAGTTCCAGGTGGGTCCAGTGATAAAGGGGATTCCTCATTGTATAAGGAACGGTCTCGGCCCATTTCTCGAAAGTCTCCCAGGAGGTCTTGGTGCCGCCGGTGAGGTATTCCTCGGAAACTCCGTTCGCACGCATTGCGCGCCACTTGTAATGGTCTCCGTAGTGCTTGTCCACCAGCCAGAGCTGGGTGATGTCGCGGAACTGGATGTTCTCAGCTATCCACTGCGGCACAAGGTGGCAGTGGTAGTCTATAATGGGCATGTGAGCTGCATGCTCGTGATACAGCCCGCGGGCTGTATCACTTTGCAGCATAAAGTTTTCGTTGATAAAAGACATATTATTTGCTATGGAATTCTATCTTGATGAAACGGAGTCCGTTGCCGGTAGGATAAATCTTTACTGCACCGGCCTCGATATTAAACTCACATGTCGCAGGAGCGGTGGAGGGAAAGCCTCCTGCAACGCTCTGGGGCTCGCCGTCGTTTACGCTCACCGTTACCATGCGGGTAAGGTCTTCGCTGCTTCCGGTATTGGATGCAGTTACGCTGAGCTTACCTGCATTATTGGCTGTAAAACTGAAGAAGCGGTCGCTGCCGTCGCTCTTGCCGCCAGCCTGGATGTAGTACACAGTCTTCTCGTTGATGGTGGCTGTGTTCCACTTGCTCTTCTGGGTAGAAGTCCAGGTGAGTCCGTCAACTGTAGATACCCAGTTGGTGATATCTGCGCCCTTAGCTCCCTTGGCTGCGAGCTCTGCCTGCCATGCCTCGCTGGAGAAGTCCCAAACATAGTCTTCCCTTGCGATGGGCTGTCCGCCGCCGCTTGTGGTCTCCAGGTATGTGAATTCTATCTTGAGGAAGCGCAGACCGTTGCCGGTAGGATAGATCTTAACTGCACCGGCCTCGATTTCAAATTCGCAAACCGCAGGAGCGGTGGAGGGAAAGCCTCCTGCAACGCTCTGGGGCTCGCCGCCGTTTACACTCACGGTTACCATGCGGGTAAGGTCTTCGCTGCTACTGGTATTGGATGCAGTTACGCGGAGCTGTCCGGCTGCGGGAGCGGTAAAACTGAAGAAGCGGTCGCTGCCGTCGCTCTTGCCGCCAGCCTGGATGTAGTACACAGTCTCCTCGTTGATGGTGGCCGTGTTCCACTTGCTCTTCTGGGTAGAAGTCCAGGTGAGTCCGTCAACTGTAGATACCCAGTTGGTGATATCTGCGCCCTTGGCTCCCTTGGCTGCGAGTTCGGCTTGCCAGGCCTCGCTGGAGAAGTCCCAGGTAAGAGTTTTCTCTACCGTCTCCTCGCCGCCGCCTACAGGGGCCATGACCGCGAAAGCTACGACAGCAGCTTCGGAAGCAGTGTTGTAGGTGTCGGAAGCCGCAGGATTGGCGACTACGGACACGGGGTAAACTCCGGCGCTGAGCGCCGCTGCGGTTTCTGCATCGATCACAAAACTAAGTTCCTCGGTAGTGGTCTTCTTCTTGTTGAAGCTCACGGTGTAGTCGGCAGCGTTCTCAACTGCGTTCCAGCTTACCGTAACGGCAGTCTCGTCTCCCTCGGTGATGCTCTCCACGTCTATGGAAAGCTTGGGGGAGGCAAGGGCCGTGTTGACTCCGGCAACGTCTGTTGACCATGCGAGAGCTGTGATCCTGGAAGCTCCGGTAGGATAGAGATACACGAGGCTCTCTTCGCTGATGCCGGTCAGCACGACCTTCTGGGGATCTCTGTTGGCATTGGCAACGGCACCGCCCTTCACGGTTGCGGAACCGCCGTCCACGTTACCCACGGCAATCACTATCTGGCAGCCGTCGGCGTCGGGATCCTCCATCTTGATTACTACGGAACCGCTTTCGGCGGCTTTGAATGCCACGTAGCCGTCTGTAGGTACGCCCTTCTTGTTTACGGCGGCCGCAGCCTTGAAGGTGATGGCGCCGTCAAGGTTCATCTTGCGGGCCTCGGAGGCCACGAAGAGCAGGCCGTCGCGCACTTTGCTCTTCTCCAGGTCGCCGGCGAACAGAGTGGCGTCGCCGAGGTTCCATACGTGAGGAGCGGAAGTTACGTTCAGGGTGAGGTCTTCGACCGGTTCTACATAAGCGTTCCACCATTTTGCCGCACCGGCCTTCTTTTCCTGCAGGTCGGCATTGGAAAGATGGAAGTTGTTGCCCTTGGAGTTGAAGCAAGGGTCTGCCTCAAGAATGGCGGCGCCTATCTGGGCGGCGGTGAAGTTCTTGTTCTCTCCGAAGAATTTCTCGCCTATCATGTAGCAGTAGTTGTTGCTGCCGCTCACGTTGGCAGGAGCGTTCTCGGGGAGGTTGGTAGTTGCCAGCACGGCCTTCTCGCCCTGCTGATACAGGAAGAGATTGTTCTTTGCGCTAAGCGAAGTCCAGGGGCAACGGATGTAGAGAATGCCCTTGTCGGGGATAGCCACGTTCTTGATGGTGTTGTTCTCCATCACGAAGGCGTTCAGAGAGGTGCTCTTGTCGTCGATACGGAAGAACGAACGGAATGCATCGTAAACCGTATTGTTGCGGAAGGTGATGGTGCCGATGGCTGCTGCGTTACGTACGTCAACGCCGTCGCCGCCGCTTCCGGGGATGTTGTAGATGTCGCATCCCTCGATGAGCAGCTCGCCGAGAGTCAGCTGGTCGGCCACGTTGTCGTAGAAGATACCGCAGTTGTAACCGGTAATCTCGCAGTTGACGAGGCTGATCTTCTCTATGTTGAGCTCTCCGCCCTTATGGTCGATGATACGGCTGCGGGCGGTGCCGTCGAAGTGGATATTCTCAATGTGCAGGTCTCCGGTGTAACCGGCGTTAAGCACTATGTCGCCCTGTACAACGGGACGGCTGCCGTCTGCGGCGTATTCGCCGAGCATGCGGAATCCCTTGGCGGGAGTCACGCTGCCAACCACGTAAGGGGAGCCCTCGGCGCCCACGTACACGTCGTCACCTGCTGTCATTGCAGCTATGAGAGCCTCGGAAGTAGTAACTCTGGACAGCGAGCCCTGTGCGGGAGCGGTCCATACGGTCACGGCGCCACGGCTTGCGCTCTTGAAGAAGAGCACTATGTCGTACTCGGCAGAAGGAGCAAGTCCGCTGATAGCGGCTGCTGCGGCCTCTGCCTCGGTTGCGTTGAGCTCTTTGCTCACTGCTGCACCACCGGCAACAGGAGTTGCTTCGATATGGGTTACGTCCTTGTAGTCCGCAGCGTCTGCCGACCATGTCACGGAAACAGACTCGGAGGTCTTGGCCGTTACCACCAGAAAGAGATTGTCCTTGATGGCGTAAGTCTTGAAGCTGCCGTCGTATTCGGCTACTTTGGAATCCTGCAGTTTGGAAGATTTGGCGGTGACGCGGAAAGTGTAGGTCCGGTCAGCCTCCAGCTCGTCGGTCACGAAGGGGACTTCTTTTCCGACAAGCGTTTTGGTGAGGACGGCCTCGCTGGTGTTGGCGTCGAGCACCTCCAGAAGGTATTCTTCGGCGTCGGTCGTCACATCCCAGCGGAAGGTGGTGGTCACACCGCTGTTGGCGTCCACCCTTGCCGACAGGTTCATGGGCTCGAGGCAGCGCTTCAGCGGAACTGAGGTGATTTCCTCGAACACCTTGTCCTGCAAGCAGGAAACCGCGAACAGGGCGGTCAGTGCCAAAAGGATATATTTAATCTTATTCATAGTAGTAGTCGTTTACGAGTTTGTTCTGGCTGTTGGTAATCTGGTTTGCGAAGATAGGCCAGTACATGTACCATTCCATCAATTCATTATGGGCGTAAATGCCGTCTATGCGGGCCTCATAGAGTCCGGTATCCTTTCCGTCGTCGCTGGTAACCTTGGCGTAGTAGTTCTTGCTGACTTCCCAGTTGCCCTTGGGACGGGTTGTCTCGCCGGGGCGGAAGCCATAGACAGTAAGGCTTTCGGTAGATTCGTCGTACTGGTAGTAGATGTCGTCGGGGAGGTCGGCGTATGCGCCTGTGTGGTCACGCAGGGCACGGAGCTCTGTCTTGGCCTCGTCGAGCTTGCTCTTGAGCATGTTCCAGCGGATGAGGTCTGCCTTGCGGAGGAACTCGCCGCAGAACTCGAGGGCGCGCTCGTCAACAATGGCGTTGAAGAAATCTTCTTTGCCGGAAAGGCCGTTGACGTATGCCTCGGCTGCTTCCTCGTTTCCCTTGAAGGCGCGGCGGCGTACCTGGAGGAGCCAGTTCTTGGCGTCGGAGGTAGCCCCGTTGAGCTCGTTCTCTATCTCGGCGGCCATAAGGAGGACGTCTGAGTAGCGCATTACTACGGGCTTGGCACCGTCGTCGGAACTGCTGGCGGGCTTGCCCTGCCAGTCGAAGCGATACTTGCCGAAGTACCATGAGCCGATGCCGGTCGGGATCAGACCTTCGGTCTTGTTGTCCCAGCGGTAGTTGGCGCAGGTCACGTCGCGGCGTACGTCACGCTCGTCGTATTTCCACCAAAGATAGGGGAGAGGACCTGCAGAACCGCCGCGGGCGCTGGTGTAGGTGTTGTATTTGGTTCCGGCGTCAGCACGTACGGCAAAGTAGTTGTTCCACTGGCCGCGGTTCTCGCCGAAAGGTATCACGAACAAGGTTTCTCCGTCGAATGTGAGGTTTGTACGGGCGCTCTGGCGCTTCCAGTAGCCTTCATAGTCGCTGTCGAGGGAACATCCGCCGTTGGCGATCGCATCCTTGAGGTGAGCGAGGGCCTTGGGATAGAGAACGCTCTTCTGCAGTTCTTCATCGGTGGCGAGACGTACGCTGCCGAGGTCGCCGGTGCCCACCATGCCGTCATCGGGACGCAGGGCGTAGCCGGATGCCATGAGGGCGATACGGGCGTACAGACCCTCTGCGAAGACTTTGTTGATGCGGTCCGTGCGGCGTGTCTGTGCGGTCTGGCCGGGATAAGGCAGATAGCCTACAGCCTCGTCAAGGTCGGTGAGAAGCTGCTTGAAGATCACCTCGCGGCTGGTCTTGGGCAGATAGATGGTCTCGGACACAACGGGCTCGAAGCGTGCGGGAACGTCTCCCCATGCCTTGCAGAGGTCGTAGTAGATCATGGCGCGCAGGGTGAGTGCCTCGCCCAGCAGGTAGGCCATGTTCTCCTTGTTCTGCACATCGCCGTATTTGCGCAGGCCCTCGATGGCGAGGTTGGCGCGCTCGATAGCGGTGTACATGAGGGTGTAGCAGCCTTCGGCCTCATTGAGCTGGCCGTTGTCCGGACGGCAGTCGTAGATGCCTATGTCGCTCTTTCCCTGGTCTCCGCCGGGATTGTAGGTGTTGTACCACTCCACGTCGGTGTTGAAGCCGTACCAGGGGAGGAAACGGTTGCGGTAAGACTTGTCGATGCAGAAGGCCTCGGTAATAGCGAACACCGTTCCCTCTGCAAGATTATAGTTGGAATAAACCGTCTCTGCCTCATAGGAAGAGGGGGATTCGGGCTTAAGCAGACTGTCGCAGGAAGATGCCAGGGCAGAGATTACTGCGATACAAAGGATAAGATTGAATATCTTTTTCATCTTCGGTAGCGTTTAGAATGAAAGGTTCAGACCGGCTACGAATCCAATGCTCTTGGGGTATGCGGAATAGTCCACGCCGGGAGTCAGAGGAGTCTTGCGGCGGGTATCGACCTCAGGGTCGTAACCCGAATACTTGGTGAGGCAGAACAGGTTGGTACCTGTTGCATAGATGCGGAGCTTGCGGATGTGTACTTTTTCCGTAAGCTTGGCGGGCAGGGTATAGCCGATGGTGGCGTTCTGCAGACGCAGGAAAGAAGCGTCCTCCACTGCCCAGTCGGTAAATACTGCATTGGTAATCATGGGGTTCCACATGGTCTTGCCCTGGTTGGCGGCAGCCATGGTCTCCAGGTCGGTAATCAGTTCGCCGGTTTCCCAGTTCACCGCCGTCCAGCGCTTGTCCACATCCATCATGTTGATAAGGTTGCGGTTGTAGTACTTGCGGGAAGATGTGAACTCAATCTTGTTGGCGTTGTATACCTGGTTGCCTATCATGTAGTTGAAGTTGACGCTGAAATCGAAGCCTTTCCAGTAGCCGCTCAGGGAGAAGCCGCCGGTAAAGTCTGGCATCGCATTGCCTATGACGGTCATATCGGAGGCAGTGACCTTGTTGTCCTCGCTGCCATCTACGTTCTTGAGCTTGAGGGCTCCGGGCATCAGGTAATTGCTGCCTATGACTTCGCTGTCGTCGGCCACGCCTTCCTTGAGTATCCATTTGCCGTCCACATAACCCACGAAGTCGTCGGTAGTGTAGAAGCCGTCGTACTTATAGCCGTACATATTACCCAGAGGTTTGCCTTCCTCTACGAGGTAGTCCATGGAGATTTCGTTCGTGGAAACCCACTCGGAACGTGCGGAGATGCTGGGCAGTCCGGCCAGGGAAGTAACCCTGTTCTGGTTGTATGCAACGTTGGCAGATACATTCAGGCCGAAGTCTTCATTGGCAACGAGAGGGGCGCTGAGGCTGAGTTCGGCGCCGCGGTTGCGTACGCTGCCGGCGTTGCGGAACTGTGTCTGATAACCTGCACCGGAGATAGGGAAGTTGATCAGCAGGTCCTTGGTGTCGTTCTGATAGACCTCGATGCTACCGTTTAGTTTGCCCTTGAAGAAGGCGAAATCTACACCGATGTTGTGGGTGTAGGTAGTCTCCCACTTAAGATTGGGATTGTTCATCACCAGTTTGCCGTCGGTTTTCTTGGTGGTCATGATGGTACCGGTGGTGCTCAGGTATGATGTGCCGGAAGAGACGTACTCCTTGTTGAGCTGTCCCGAAGGGATATTGTTGTTACCGGCAGTACCGAAGCTGTAGCGCAACTTGAGCTGGTCCATCCATCCACGGGAGTTGCTCATCCAGTCTTCGTTGGAGATGTTCCAGGCCACGGCGGCCGAAGGGAAGAAGCCCCAGGGATTGGCGAATTTGGAAGAACCGTCCACGCGCAGGGTTACACCGATGCTGTAGCGGCGCTTGTAGTCGTAGTTCGCGCGGCCGAAGAATGAGAGCAGCACGTCGTTGGGTGCATACTGGTTGCCCACGGCGGCGTTGTTGGAAACGGAGCCGTCGGGCAGTGAAGTGCCGGCCGCGGAGCTCATGAAGTTCCATGCGAGGGTTGAGTTGAAGAAGGTCGGGAAGCCGTCCACCATCATGTCTATGGTGTTGGACTTTGTGATGGTGAGCTCCTGACCGAGCATGGCGGTGAGCTGGTGGTCGTCGTTGTTGAGTACCTTCTTGAAGTCGTAATTCAATGTGTTGGTATTGCGGTAACGGGTACGGAATATCTCTTGATGGTTGCTCGAAGGGGTCCCGGGGACCTTGCTGTCCTGTGCGCTCCACTTGGTGGACAGACCGTAGAAGCGGTCGTCGCTCTGGCGCCAGTCTTCCAGGCCGCCCTCGATCTTGAGCTTGAGGTCATCAATTATCTCCCAGTTGAATGCCGCATTGGCGTTGAGGCTGGTACGCAGACGCCGGCTGTCGTTGTCGGCAATACTCTGCAGGGGGCGTACGTTGTCGCCGTAGGTATCGGCTTCTTCGTCATCGCTGCTGATGGTGTTCACGGGGATGGGGGTGTACTGCACGGAGTGCTTCAGACGGCCGTTGCCGGCCTGGGTGCCCTTGTCGTTCATGCTGTTGGCACCGGCTCCGTTCACCTTTACGCGGGAGTAGCGGATGCTGGCGTCGATGCTGGTGGTCTTGCCGGTCTTGAACTTGCTCTTGAAACTGAGGTTGTCGCGGGAGTAATCGCTTCCGTACATGATGGCTTTGTCGCCCACGTGCGCATATCCCAGCGTCCAGTTTACATTGTCTGAGCTTCCGGAAACGGAGAAGTCGGCGGAGAAGGAATCGCCGGTGCGTCCGAATACTGCGTCAATCCAGTCGTTGCCGGCCATTCCGGTGTACTGGTCCATATCGCTGAAGCGTCCGAAGTAAGGCTCATACTGGGAAGAAACCTTGTTCTGCACGAGCGCGTTCTCATACTGGAACTTTACAAAGTTCTCTACGTTCATGGGCTGGATTGCGTTCTTGTTGGCCATCCACTTGAGACCGTAATAGGTGTTGAGCTTCACGGAAATCTTCTGTCCCTTGTCTGCGCTCTTGGTGGTCACGATGATAACGCCGTTGGCGCCGCGGGAACCGTAGATTGCAGTGGAGAATGCGTCCTTGAGTACGTCGATGGAAGCGATTTCCGATGAGGGGATGTCGCTGATGGACTCCATGGGGAAACCGTCCACGATGTAGAGGGGAGATACGCTCTGGGTGATGGAGCCGCCGCCGCGTACGCGGATCTTGATGTCGGCATCAGGATCGCCTTCGGTGGTGACCACGGACACACCGGCCATTTTGCCGGCAAGTGCCTGGCTCACGTTGGTGACGGGCTGTTCGCTGAGCTTGTCGGAGTTGACGGAAGAAACCGAACCGAGGAGGTCGCGGCGCTTGACCGTCTGGTAACCGACCACAACCACCTCGTCGAGGAAGGTCTGGTCCGCTGCCAGCTCAACGTTGATTTCTGTGCGTCCTTCGATGGGAACGACCTTGTCGGAGAGTCCGAGGAAGGAGAACACCAGTTTCACTGCGTCTGCGGGAACGAGCAGTTCGTAATCGCCGTCGAGTCCCGTCACGGTGCCGATGGTAGTGCCTTCCACGAAGACTCCGGCTCCGATGAGCGGCTCGCCGCTGTCGTCCGTGACTATACCTTTAACGATAGTCTGGGCGGACAGTGTGGCTGCCATAGCCATTCCGAGCAGTGCAAGAATGAGTTTCTTTGCTAGACTGTTCATTAGTTTTGATGATTAATTAATAGATTAGTGTGAGTATCGTTTACAAAAGTTCGCGTACCAGATAGTGGAGATACATCTCCAGGTTGGTATAGCGCTTGTTTTTGTCGAGTGTTTTGGCGTTGCCGTCCGAGGCGTCGCTCTTGTTCAGACCGAATTTTTGTTCGAACCAGTCCGGCATTCCGTCTCCGTCGGAGTCGATGGCTGCTTTGTCCAGTTCTTCTTCGGTAGCATTGTATTCCGGCCATCCGCCTACCTGCGACTGGGAATCTATGATGCCCTTGTTGCCGTAGGTCGTGGTGCCGGAACGTACTTCGCTCACGAGGCGCTCGTCTATGCTGTCGCGCTTGAGGCCGCCTCCTCTTGCTCCGGCTCCGGCAAGTACCGCCGAGTACGCCTCTGCTGCCGACTGCTCGCGCACGCTGCTGCCGTTGACGTTGATGTCGAATGCACCGGCGGCACGAACGCTCTCGGGAGCGCTGCCGTTGGGATGCAGACCGGCGTAATTGTCGGCGTTCACGTTGTCGCATAAATCTTTCTGCTTGGAGCTCAGGTCAGGACAGCTGCTGTCGAAGTAATTGCCGTCCAGGAAGAACGATCCCCACAGGCCCTTGACGTTCTTGTTGCTGCCGTCGTCGGCGTTGGGTGCGAAGATACGGTTGACGATGGAGTTCTTGCTGGCCGTAGAGGGGCCGGGTTTGTAATAATTGCGCACGAAGTTGAAGCTGCCGCCCTCTCCTGCATAGCCGCCGTTGGTGGGGCCCCAGTTGTAGAAGACGTTGTTCACAAGTTCCGTCTTTTCATCCTCGGGCTTGCCGGTATATCGGCTGCCGCAAAGGCGGGGGGTACGGGAGGTGTGATGTGCAATGAGATTGTGGGAGAATGTCGCCCCGTGGCCGCCCCAGATGCCTCCGTAGCCATGATTTCCCTTGGGATGGAAGGAAGCGTTGAGGCTCTCGGCCACTATGCAGTACTGCATTGTGAAGGCGTTGTTGTCGTAGAACGATGCAGCCTCGTCTATGCACCAGCTGAACGAGCAGTGGTCCAGGATAATGTTCTTCTGGTTGCGTCCCCAGATGCAGTCTTCCATGGGAAGGCTGGACAGGGCTTTCCACTGGGCGTCGGTCATCGTCTCCTTGTATGCCCTGGCGCCTTCATCGCCCATACGGAAGCGAACATATCGAACAATTACGTTGTCTGAAGATATGTGTGTAGTCCATCCGCTTATGCAGATTCCGTCCCCTGGAGCGGTCTGGCCGGCAATGGTTACATCTCCATTGTTGATGCGGAGGATGGATTGCAGTTCAATGCGTCCGGCTACATCGAACACGATGGTCCTGGGGCCGGCCTGGCCGAGCGCCCAGCGCAGTGTGCCGGCGCCGCTGTCGGCAAGGCTGTTGACGTGATAAACTTTACCTCCGCGGCCTCCGGTGGTAAACATGCCGCAGCCTTCGGCGCCCGGGAAGGCGCGTGTCAGCCCGTCTTCTTCTGCTTCAGGCATAAGGAATTCCGGGTAATACTTGCTCAGGTCTGGTTCATCTCCGCCGCCCGGTTCCGGTTCGGAGCTGCCGAGTGTTTCTGCGCTGAGCGGCTGGCTGTAATCGGATGCCTTGCTGCCGTTGGTGCTCCTTACGCGGAAGCTGTATGCGGTCTTAGCCTGCAGCTCTTCAATAAGGATATGGCGTGCCGAAGTGCTTCCGGAACGTATTTCTTCAGTTCCCAGTGACAATTTCCATTCGTAGCCCGTAGCGTCGCTTACGTTGCTCCATTGGATGGCCAGAGAGGTTTCGGTGGCGCTGACAAGTTTAAGTTCCGTCGGGACGGCGGGGGCATCAGCTTCTGCGGGCTGCTTGGGTTCGCAGCTAATGCTCAGGCACATGGCCAGTAATGCAGCAGAAATCATAAGTTTGAAATTCATAATCTTTCGTATTCCAGGGCTGCCCAGATGAGGGGACCTATGCCCTTGGGGTCATTCGCGCGTACGCGTTCATTAATATAGTAGTCGTAGTCGCCGCTGCGGTTCTCCTTGCCGCCGAGTCCTGCGACCTCGCAGCACTGGTTGAGGTTTACCAGTCCGTCCTCGTCGATTGTGACGAAGGTGTCGAGCATGGAAAGGTAGGCGGCCTTTGCGTCCTCCAGTCCGTCCAGGCATCCGAGCCGTATGCCCTTGAGCCAGGCGTAAACGAACATGGCATTGCAGGTGGCCTCCAGGTAGTTGCCTTCGCGGCCGGGGCAGTCGAGTACCTGGTACCACATGCCGGTCTTTGGATCGGCGTAGCGGGGGAGTACCTCGTAGATGCTCTGCAGTATGGATTCGAGTCCGGCGCGCTCCTCCCGTACGGGGAGTATTTCAATCACATCCACGAGGGCCATTACGTACCAACCGAGTGCGCGGCCCCATGCATGGGCACTCTGGCCTGTAGTCTTGTCACACCAGAACATATCGTGCGAGGAATCCCAGGCGTGACGCAGCAGGCCGGTCCGGGAGTCGAAGGTCTTCTCCGCCACCAGCTTGAACTGGTGGGCGATATCTGCAAAGCACGCAGCTTGCTCCACACCGGAGAGATAGCGTGAGGCATACTCCGCATAGAAAGGCTGCATCATGTAAAGGCCGTCCAGCCACATCTGGTTGGGGTAAATCTTCTTGTGCCAGAATCCTCCTTCCAGAGTGCGGGGATGCTCCTTTATCTGCCCGTACAGTTCGTCCATCGCCTTGCGGTACTTCTCCTTGCCGGTAATGTCGTACAGCTGGAAAAGGGTGCGGCCGGGGCACACATGGTCCGTGGAGTAGTTGCTTTTCTTGTAATTGACGCCGATGGTGCCGTCTTCCGCGATTATTGCGTCGTACCACGCATCGACGTAGCTCAGGATAGGAGATCTCTCGACTTCGCTCGAGATGACAGCATTGTCATTGGATCTCTCGACTTCGCTCGAGATGACACTACTGTCATTTCGACCGAGCGAAGCGAGTGGAGAAATCCCCCCAATCTCCGCCGCATCCAGCATCGCCTTCAGCTCCAGGCCGGTCGTATAATTCCACTTCAACTTTCCGTTCAGGCCGTCAATATAGCTTGCCTCCGGATTCCGCGTCATCTCCGAATCCACCACCTGAAGGGACAATGGAGCCTTGGCCGCACAAGCGGTCAAGGCCAATGCTGCAAAAAATAATGTTAAACTTGTTCTCATCTATTATCGTAAGGATTCCAAACTATCCCGTCTTCTTTTTGGAACATCACTTTCTCGAAAGTGTAGTTCTTTAACTGCCCGCGACAGAGTTTGTGCGCCCATCTGGCCCTTGGCCCTTGCGCTCCGGGTCCGGTGCTGCCGAATTCTGCATAATAGCTGTTCTTCCTGGTGTCCGGCTTGCCTGGCTTTTCCCAGTCGTGCCAGCCCTCAGGAAGTATGTGCGCTCCAAGTTCGCAGTCAATGAATACAGTCTTCGCATAGGCTCCCCAGGGCCTGCCGAGGTAGCACTTGTCCACTCCCGGCGCCGCTGTAAGGGTGCAGTTTCTGAAAACGTAACCGTACTTCTGCCCCTTAATTGTGGATGCGGCGGTTACGTAACTGTTCTTCTTGCTGTGTATCAGGCAGTTCTCGAAGTAGGCGATGCTGGTGCCGAAGATGAAATCGGTTGTGCCCTCTATGTAGCAGTCCAGGAAGTAGTTGCGCTTGATGCCGCCGAACTTGCCATAGCGTCCGTAGGTGTAGAGGGTGTCCTGATTGCCCAGGAAACGGCAGTTTTTGAAGAAGAGAAAATCTCCGTCTGTGAATACCGCCACGGCCTGGCCTATCTCCTTGCCCTCGCCGGCAGTGTTCTCGAAAGTAATATTCTCAAAGGTGATATAACTTGCGTGGATATAGATTGTTGCGCTGCCGGAAGTGCCTACCGCAAAGTCGCGGCCCGGCCAGTTTTGCTTGGCACAACGGTCGTCCGTGATTACGGTGTTCTCCGCATCCTCGCCAATGAAATGCACGCGGAACTTGGTATGAGGGATGTTCACGGTTTCTTTGTAAACTCCCTTGCGTATGAATACGGTACTGATTTCTTTGTGACTGTAGTTAGGAAGGGCGTTCACGGCCTCCTGCACCGTTGTGAAGTCGCCGTGACCGTCGGCGCTCACCACAAAATCATAGGGAACTATAAGGTGGATTGCAATTTCCGGAAGCTGTTCGCGTACCAGGTCGCATACTATTTCGGTCACCTTGCGGGCACCGCACGCCACAGTGTGGGTGTTGTCGTCCTTCCCGGCAGATATCATAAAGTACGCGCGCGAGGCTTCTTCGCCCAGACTTTCGAGCCAGTCGAGAGTGGCGGTGGTTACGTCCAGGAGGGTTGTTCCCGTTTCAGCTGCCACTTGCTTCATCGCTTCGGGATAATCCCCGTGGCAATTCCTGTCCAGACTTGCTGCAGTAGCCCCGTCTGCCATACTGAGCTCCAGCGAAGGATCCGACTCCTTGAACCAGCGGCGTGCAACCGGAGTGAGCAGTACGGGTGTGCCGCCCTTCTCCCTGACACCTTCGACGAAGGTTTTCAGATTTTCTTGATATGCACCCCAGGCCGCTGCGTAGCGGATACTGTCGGACTGTTTGCTGTCGTTGTGGCCGAACTGGATGAATACGTAGTCGCCGGGCACTACCGCGCCGAGTACCGTGTCCCAGCGGCCTTCGTCGATGAAACTCTTGGTGCTCCGGCCGTTCTTTGCGTAGTTGATAACTTTCACGCCCTCGTCCAGATAGTTCTGGAACATCATGCCCCAGCCGCGCTCGGGTGTGCCTTTGGAAAGGTCTTTCTCCGCCATCGTGCTGTCCCCGCAGAGATGAATTGTAAAGGAACTGCTGACCAGCCAGGCGGCTGCTATAAGTATTGGTAATAATCGTTTCATCATCTGTTCTTTATGAGATTTCTCCACTTCGCTTCGCTCCGGTCGAAATGACCTCATCTGTCATTTCGAGCGAGGGCCGCAGGCCCGAGTCGAGAAATCTCCTCCCCATTAATAATCAAATTTTTAACGTTTAGATTATTGCAATTGTGCACCTCAGCACCCTTCTTGGCAGTGAAGATGCAGTCGCTGAAGCTTATGTCGTGCAACGGCAACTCGGGAAGGCCGTTTATGTATATGGCCTGCTCGGCCCCGGCGCATACCAGACCGCTGAAGTGGAAGCCGTGAAAGTCTGGCGTGGTCTCATCTACAGGAGGCAAGGATACATCTGCGCTCTTGTCGAGTTCCGTTGCGGCTACTCCGGCATAGTAGAGATTGAAGATGACGCCGTAGCTCACGATGTCCTTCATGTATATATCCCGGCACCATATATTCTTCACCTCTCCTCCGCGTCCGCGGGTGCTCTTGAACCGCAGTCCCACGTCCGTTCCGAGGAAGCGGCAGCCTTCAACCAGAATGTTCTCCACGCCGCCGGACATTTCGCTCCCCACCACGAATCCGCCGTGCCCGTGATAGACGGTGCAGTCGCGTATTACAAGGTTGCGGCACTTGCGTGCGTGACGGCGTCCGTCGGCGTCCTTGCCGGACTTTATGCAGATGGCGTCGTCGCCCACATCGAAGGTGGAGCCTGTAAGCAGCACATTCTCGCATGCATCGATGTCTATGCCGTCACCGTTTGTGGAGTAATGCGGGTTACGTACGGTTATATTCTTGATTGTCAGGTTTTTGCAATATAGTGGATGGATGTTCCAGCAAGGAGAGTTCTGGAAAGTGCAGCCTTCTATCAGCACCCTTTCGCATTCGCGCAGGCTCACCAGGACCGGCCGCAGGAATGTCTTGATATACTGCTCGTCCAGAGAAGGGTCGGGGTAGTTGAGACTGCCGGCTGTTGCGCGTGCAGCCTTGTAGCCTTCGTCCGGGAACCATACTTTGCCGTCTTCAGATAGCACTCCGCCGCGGGCAGTGATACGTTTCCAGGTGTCGTTGCCCACCTTGCGCTTCTTTACCTCTCGCCAGAATTCTCCGCATCCGTCAATCACGCCCTCTCCGGTGATGGCGATATCGTGGGCGCCCAGGGCGTTGATGGGGGAGAGGCAGCGGCGGACGTCAAGCCCCTCGAAATTGGTGTCGATAATAGGGTAAAGCTCCTGGTCGGGGTCAAATACCAGTATGGCATTTTTCTCCAGATGCAGGTCGATGCGGCTTTCCAGGGTAATGGGACCGGTACGCCATACTCCAGCGGGCACTATCAGCCGGCCGCCACCCTTGCTGGAGAGAGCCTTTACGGCCTCGGCAAAGGCTTCGGTGTTGAGTGTGACTCCGTCGCCTGCTCCGCCGAAGCCCTCCACGCTCACGCTGCGGGTGGGAATAGATGGGGTGGCTACCTGGGGCATATCGAAAGGAATGTCCCTTGCAGCGTCTTCGGACGCGCATTTGCACCCACCTGCACATACGTACGCGGAGATGGTGAAAATGGCCAGAATGAATGGTTTGACGAATTTCATTGGCTTTAGTTCATTAGTGTCGGCCTGCAAATATACAATTATTTTTTAATTCCGTGTACGGTAACGGAAAAAATTTCGTGAACGTTCACGGAAACTTCGGAAAGCTTCATTATATTTGCGGAAAATTCTTGACTTATGCCGCAGATAGAGAAACCCACCATCATGGATATAGCCCGCCGCACCGGGCTGTCCAAGGGCACCGTGGACCGTGTGCTGCACAATCGCGGAGAGGTGTCCAAGAAAAGCTACGAGGCGGTGATGAAAGCCATCAAGGAGCTTGGCTACGAGCCTAATGTATATGCTTCACTGCTGGCCAGAGGCGGTTCGAGTCTCATTGCCGTTCTCATGCCTGTGGGTGAGCCCGGCAGCTTCTGGGATCTGGCTGCGGGCGGTATAGGGAAGACAAGGGCGCCTTTGCTGGGCAGCGGGGTAAGAGTAGAGCACTTCGGCTACGACCCAACGGATGAGGAGTCATTGCGCGAGGCGGAAGTAAAGATGATGGAAAATAACCCTTCCGGAGTGGTGGTGGCACCCATGTTCCGTCAGGGAACGGCTGTGCTCACGGCAAGGCTGCGCGAGAAAGGGATTCACTACGTTTTCATCGATTCAAAGATAGATGATTCCGGTTACATGGCCTATTTCGGCATGCCTATGTACCGCAGCGGCTACCTTTGTGCCGACCAGCTTACAGGCGGACGGCCAGTAGAGAGCCTTCTGGCCGTCCGCATCCAGCGTGACGTAGATCGCAAGTCGGATCCGACCGTAAACCGCCGTGCCGGATTCATGGACTATATTCATGAGCATTGCCCGGACTGCGTGGTGCACAATATAATGATTAATCCTTCCGAGCCGGAGGCTACGGACAAGGCTCTGGACGAGTTTTTCGAGGCTAATCCGGACGTCCGTCACATAGCCATGTTCAACTCACGCATCAATCTGCTTGTGCCATGGCTGGACAAGCACCCCCAGCGCGGCCGCAGGGTGGTAGGATTCGACAATCTGGAAGCTAATATGCATGCCCTGAGCCGTGGCACCGTATCCGTCCTTATCTGCCAGCATCCCGACGATCAGGTCGCACTAGCCATCCAGGCCCTCACCGAGCGCATTGTCCTCGGCAAGTACCCGCCCCGCCGCGACAATTTCATGCACATGGATATCCTCACCCGCTACAACGTGGATTACTACTAGCGGAGCCCGCCATTATAGATTTGAAATAATATCCTCAGAAACGCCGGCCAACCTGAGCGCATCAGTAATGCGTTGTTTTTCTGCAGCCGCCCCCTCAGCCAGACCTTCGGCGAGACCTTCTGCACGACCTTGTTCTGTGGCTTTATTAATAGCGGTCCGCCTTTGGCTGCGCTCGTCCACCTGTGCCATGAGGGTACGAATGTACAAATATTGTTCTTGAGTAGTCATACTTGCATACTTAGCTATTTCGAACAACTTTACCAATACTTCTTCAGAAAAAGAGGAAGGACGCTCCTCCATCTCTGCGATGTGTATTAAGGAATAAAAGATTTTGTCCGCGACGGACTCCAATTCTTCCAGCCGTTTGGTGAATTTCGGCAGCTCCACGGTTACGTAAGAAAGGCTCCGGGCAAAGGCCCTCCTCCCCGGCCGGCTGCTGCCGAAAACGTCTAGGCTAAGCATTAGTGTAAGGATATCTGTCTTCTGAGAATGCATAGATGGCGGCAGTCGGCCTGATAAAAAGGCCTCCAGCCGCCTCGGTCCCCCCTCCTGTGATTTCGAGCGAAGTCGGGAGATCTCCTGCCTATTTGTCATTCTGAGCCTCCCCCTGTCATCCTGAGCGCAGCGAAGGATCTCCTTTTCCTGCCGGCTGCGGTCCAGCGAGTGGACCGCAACCGGTAAAAATGGCCGGAAATGTCGGCAGCCTGCAATTTGTTGGACCGTAGCTGACATCAGGTCTTCTCTAAGGGAACCAATAATCGTTGCAAGCCGAGGGGGGGGCGTGCCTACCCCCTCTAGTTATTGGGACGTCAGGCTCGAAAACGGTCGAATTCGTTCCTGCCCCCACAATATAACGGGACGTCAGGAACACCCGTGCTGCTGTCGTATTATTTCTCGCGAATCAGCCTTACGCCGCCGACGGCCAGCAGGGATTGGGCCGCGAGGTAGGTGCTCATGACTCCGAAGCCGTTCATGAAGGGGCTGATGGTGCCGAAGTTGCGCACTGCGATGAGGCTGTCGGAGAAGGTGAACAGCAGGCCGCCGCAGAAAATCAGAAGCCATGTGAGGGTGTTGCCGCGCTTTACGGCTCTGCGCCTCACCAGTCCGGCGAATCCGCTGAATATCAGCAAGAACAGCACAAAAGCATAGATTCCCATAGGGGCAAGCATCACTCCTTCTACCCCGATTGCGAGGGCAAGTACTACTGTGCAACACAGCAGGACCGCAATCGCTATCACCCATTTAACCAGCGAGAGGCCCTTCCAGGAGAATCCGCCGAAGAGACAAAGGTAGAAAATATGACCTGTCAAAAACAATCCTATTCCGCCGGCAAAGAAGATGAAGCCGCTTCCCATGAGCATGGTGTCTCCGGCAAAGCCGAACAGCTGCCCGCAGACGAGCAGAGCTACGTATTTATCCAGCTTGACTCCCTTCCCAATCAGGTAGGCGAGAGTGGTGACGCAGAGAAGCGGCATCAGTGCGGGCTTGACCGTACGCTCCAGCGTATTGGTCTCATAGTTAAGGCAACCTATGAGATTGAGTACGCAACAAACAAAGAAGAATAAGGCCGGAATCAGCCAGAACTTGATATTTTTCATAAGTCAACATTATGTGGCCTCACAAATATATGAAAATAATCACTACTTTTGCACACTTATGGGATTGTTTAATTTTTTCGGCGAAAGTGAACACCGGGTGTTCAACTACAAGCCCATTTACTACGACCCGGCGGAAGAAGAGCGCAAGCGCATGTTCGGAGCCGTGGACGGAACAATGGACAAAGAAAAGGAAGAAGGAACTTACGTTCCGGGCACCTATATCAAGGGTTCGATGCGCGACGGCGCGTACCGCCGCTCCCGCAGCCACATGGGTAAGACCCAGACCATTATCGGCATCATCACCCTGCTGCTGATAGTGGCGGTGCTGTTTTTCATAACCAAATTCTACCAGATGCTCTAACGAATGGGACGCCTCAAAGTTCTGCCTGCAAGGATATCCAACATGATTGCCGCCGGAGAGGTGGTACAGAGGCCCGCGTCCGTGGTCAAGGAACTGATGGAGAATGCGGTGGATGCCGGAGCGACTCAGGTGGATGTGGTGATTACCGATTCCGGCCGCACCCTCATCCAGGTGATAGACAACGGCAGCGGCATGAGCCCCTCGGACGCCGTGCTCTGTTTTGAGCGTCACGCAACGTCCAAAATCAGCAGTGCCGCCGACCTGGAACGCATACAGACCTACGGCTTCCGGGGAGAGGCGCTGGCCAGCATAGCTGCGGTATCGCAGGTGACGCTGCGTACCCGGAGGGAAGGAGACGAAACCGGCACCCAGGTAACTCTGGGGGGCGACGACACCGTGAAGACATCATCGGTATCGGCACCTCAGGGATCCAATTTCGCGGTCCGCAACCTCTTTTACAACACCCCCGCCAGGCGCAAGTTCCTCAAATCGGACCAGGTGGAGTTCAAGCACATAGTGGAGGAATTCACCCGGGTGGCCCTACCCCGCCCGGAGATAGGTTTCTCGCTCACCCATAACGGAAAGGAAATCTTTGTGCTCAGGAAGGCAAAGTCGCTGAAATTCAGGATAACGGATATAGTTGGCCGGAATGTGGCGGGAGATATGGTCGATATAGCGGCGGAGACGTCGGTAGTCAAGATAAGCGGCTTCACAGGTCGTCCGGAGAGCGCCCGCAAGCTTCCCGGCAACCAATATTTTTTCGTCGGAGGACGATATTTCCGCAGTCCCTATCTGCACAAGGCGGTGATGAGGGCATACGAAGAGTTCCTTCCGGAAGGAGTCACCCCGCCGTACTTCATCTTCCTGGAGGTTAATCCTCAGTCGGTAGACGTCAACATTCATCCTACGAAGACCGAAATTAAGTTCGAGGACGATAACGTCATCTTCCAGGTACTGTTAGCCTGTGTGCGTGAGGCTCTCGGCCGAAACAGTTTCGGCGCCAGCCTGGACTTCGACCGCGAGGGCGCGGTGGAGCTGCCGCAGCTGGGACGCAGTTTCGAGGAATACAGGGCCGGTGGGCACTCCCCGTCGCCGGTGGCCGATCCTGCATTCAATCCTTTCGAAACGGGATCTGCATTCGGATTCGAGGGGGGCGTGTCCGATGCGGACGCCGGACGCAGTAGCTTCGGCTTTGATGCCCGGGAGGCGGCCGAAATTAAAGACGCCGCCCCACGGAGCTTCGGCGGCGGTGCACCATATTCCCGCGGCGGGCTTGCGGCAGGCCATCAAGACTACGGCAGGCTGTTCCAGTCGGCCCCGGACGCGCAGGACGTTCTTATCGTCCATGGAAAATATATTGTGCGGAAGTCTCCTTCCGGGCTTATGATAATCAGCATCAGGAGGGCCTGGGAACGGGTCCTCTACGAACGTGCGCTCAAGGCGCTGGCCTCCGGGGAGCACGTCACGCAGACGGCACTCTTCCCTATACAGGTACACGTGGGCGTGCAGGAGCGGCTGCTGTTCGACGAGAACGCCGAAATGCTCTCCCGCCTCGGCTTCGATATCTCCACCGTGGGCCAGGACAGCGTAACCGTGGGCGGCGTGCCCGAGGGCTACAGCTGCGAGGCCGGAAAAGTCGAGCAGATGGTAGGGGACCTGCTGCTCATACTTTCCGATTTCCAGCCCGCGCTGGAAGAAGTGATGCGGCAGAAGACTGCAGCAAAATTTGCCATGCTGGGGGCTCTTAACGTGTCGGCACCCGAAACACCGCTGGCAGCCAGACGTCTTCTGGACACACTTTTCGACAGCGACAACCCCGAATTCAGCTTTAACGGCCGCAGAATCGTTTCCGTGCTTGACATGGACGAATTAGACAAGAGATTTTAGAATATGTCTTATTACTACCAAGAAAACCGTGGGGGCTTTTTCTCCAACGTCCCCAAGGTGACCAAGAACCTCATCCTGGTAAATATTGTGGTGTTCGTAGCGACACTTTTCAATGAGAACTTCATGATAGGCACCTTCGGAATGTTCTACCCGAGTTCCCCTTATTTCCACTGGTGGCAGCCAGTTACCCACATGTTCATGCACGGCGGCTTCTGGCACATCTTCTTCAATATGTACACCCTGTTTATCTTCGGAATGGTGGTGGAAAGGATAATAGGGGAAAAGAAATTCCTGTTTTTTTATTTTCTCTGCGGGCTCGGAGCTGCGGCCCTTCAGATTGGTGCCCAGTATCTGGAGATGCAATCTTTCCTGGCCTCCGATTCCCAGACGGCAATAAAGGGCATAATGGCACTCAAGAGCACTCCGACGGTTGGCGCATCCGGTGCAATATACGGCATACTGATGGCCTACGCCATGCTTTTCCCGGAGTCCAGGATGACTCTTCTCTTCCCGCCTGTCACCCTGAGCGCCAAATGGATGGTGGTAATTTTCGCGGCAATCGAACTCTTTACCGGGGTGGCCGGCTGGGCCGACGGGATAGCGCATTTCGCACATCTCGGAGGCATGCTCATCGGCTGGCTGACGATACGGATATGGAGGAAGAAGGGTGTTCTTTTTGATCGTGACTCATTATGAAAGAAGTGATTGACGAGGCAGTCCGGGTGCTGAAGGAGGGCGGCGTGATTCTATATCCCACCGATACCGTGTGGGGTCTTGGATGCGATGCCACCAACGAAGAGGCGGTGCATAAGGTGTTCGCCATCAAGCGGCGCAGTGAGGCAAAATCGCTGGTGCTGCTGGCGGCCGACCTGGACATGGTTGCCCGGTACATCCGGCAGATTCCGTCTATAGCGATAGATTTGGTGGAGGTGAACGACGCCCCCATGACCATCGTGTACCCGGGTGCCCAGGGGCTCGCGCCTTCCGTGGTGGCGGACGACGGTTCCGTAGGCATAAGGATACCGATGAGCGATTTTTGCCGGGAACTGGCACGGCGTTTCCGCAGGCCTCTTGTCTCTACCTCCGCCAATATCTCCGGCGGTCAGACTCCTTCCTGCTTTGCCGAAATCGACCCGGCAATAGTGTCTGCGGCCGACTGGTGCGCACCACGCAGACTTGAGGCTGGAGCTACGGGAAGGGCTTCCCAGATTATCAAGCTGGGGCTGAAGGGCGAAGTTGAAATCATTCGTGCCTGATGTACGTGGGTCTGATATCGGATACCCACGGCGTTTTCGACAACGCCTTCAAGGAGTTTTTTGCTCCCGTAGATGTGATATGGCATGCCGGCGACTGGGGAGGCGACATTGCTTTCATGGAGGATATAGCTGCGTTCAAGCCGGTTGTAGGGGTGTACGGCAATTGTGACGGATCCTCTGTTCGCTATCAGTATCCGGAAACACAGGTACTTAAAGTCCAGGGGCTTACTGTGCTCATGACACATATCGGAGGTTCGCCGGGTCACTATTATCCCGCCGCCAGGGCCCTCATAGAACAGGTCAAGCCTGACGTTTTTATTTGCGGGCACTCCCACATCCTCAAAGTGATGCAGGACGACAAATACGGACTGCTCTACATCAATCCGGGAGCGGCGGGCCTGCAAGGCTGGCAGCTCGTGCGTACTGCCCTGAGATTCAGGATAGAAGGGGGCGAAGTTAAAGACATGGAAGTTTTTGAATATCCGAAAAAACTTTCTAACTTTGCGGATTAGTTAGTTTAATTATTAATTTTTTAGCATTATGAAGAAGGTTATCATTTCTCTTGCTGTTGTTGCTTTCTTCCTGAGCTCCTGCTGCTGCAACAACTGTAGCAAGAAGGCTGCTGAGGGTGAGGCCGCCGCTACCGAGGAAGTTTGCGATTCTACCAAGGCATGCTGCGGCGAGTGCGCCGAGGGCCAGGCTTGCGAGAACTGCCAGAACTGCCAGAACGAGCAGGCCGAGTAAGATCAATCTTACAGGCAACGAAGAAGACGCGAGGTATCCCGCGCCTTTTTTTTGTGCGCTGGAATTGCTATATTTGCCCTATGAGACTCTATACGCTGACATCGGACCTTCACGGCGAACTCGCCCACAGTGCCCATAACGAGCAGTTTATCAAGGATATAGAAGAAGCAATAGGGGAGCCTTTCGATTACCGCGAAAGCGATTTCTCCGACTATGGAGCAGCAGGAGATATCATCTATGTGCGTACTGGCGGAACCGAGGGGATCTTCCGTGAGGTATTCGCAGGGCATGAAGGTGCCAGAGTGCGTCTCCTGACCAGCGGGCAGAGTAATTCGCTTGCCGCTTCCATGGAAATACTTAGCTGGCTCAACCAGCAGGGCCTGGATGGAGAGATTATCCACGGCAGTTTGAAGGAAATCGCTGGCGAGCTTATGCGTTATTATCCTGCCAGGGGTAACGGAAGCCCTTCTCTGGTAAAGCGTTTCTCCGGGCGTAATATTCTGTCCGGTAAGCGTTTCGGAGTTATTGGCAAGCCCTCGGACTGGCTTATCAGCAGCACCGTGGACTATGCCGCCGCAAAGAAACTGCTGGGGGCGGAGCTCATCGATATTCCAATAGAGGAGCTGGTAGCGGCTGCGCAGGCCGGGAAGGATGCTGTTTCGGTATCCCGTGGCCGCCCATGGCCACGTGAATGGGAAGGGCCCGCCGCTTCAGCGGTGGGAGGGATGAGCGAAGCGAAGGTATCCGAAACAGCATCCTTCCCGGCGGACAAACTCAAGCCGCTGAACGTTCCGAAATTCGGCCGGCCGATAACGGACGACGATATGGCTGGTTCGCTGCGGATCTACGCCGCCCTCAGGCAGATCGTCGCAAAGTACCGCCTTGACGGCCTCACGCTCCGTTGCTTCGACCTTCTTTCCGCCCTTGGCAACACCGGCTGCCTTGCTCTCGCCATTCTTAACTCGGAAGGCATCATAGCAGCCTGCGAAGGCGACATCCCCGCTATGCTGTCCATGGCAATTGTCCGCACCAAATATGGAAAATCCGGCTTCCAGGCCAACCTGTCCCGCATTTCCGGCGGCAATTTCCTTTTCGCCCATTGCACCGTTCCCCTGGACATGACAGGCGACTACTGCTACGACACCCACTTCGAATCAGGCATAGGAGTTGCCATCCACGGCACTCTTCCACTCGGCCCTGCCAGAATCTTCAAGCTGGGAGCAGACCTCGAGCACTGCATAGACGAGAGGGTTAACATCATTGACAATCCCTACGGTGCCAATCTCTGCCGCACCCAGGTGGTGGTCCGCAGCTGGGCTGACCGCGACAGGGAAGTTGGCAAGGACGCCCTACGCAACTATATGCTGCGAGAGCCCCTCGGCAATCATCACATCCTGTTAATTCAATAGTTAAGCGTATGAAATACCGTTCTCTATCTGCCTTTCTGGCTATCGCGGCTGCCATGCTGATGGCTTTTACCTCTTGTAAGAAGGATGAAGCTGACAAACCTTCATATTCAGTCAGTTCTGCTGATTGGCATACCGTTCCTGCATCTGGCGGAAAGGTAGAGGTAAATGACATCAGCATCGAGTTTCCCGCCGGTACTTTTGCAAAGGACGCAAAAGTTGCTGTCACGCCTCTGAAAAAAGGCTCCGTAAAAGCGGCTTCCGGCCGTGAAATGTCTGAGTTCTATCAACTTATCTTCCCGAAAGAGGGTATCAGGAAGCCTGTTACAATAAGCATTAACTACTCCGGCAGTCCATCAAGTTGCTATATGATCGAGGAGGCTCCCAAGTTGGAGCGCTATACCGGAGTAATGGCTTTACATCATTCCGCTTTGTCCACAACATCCAAGGATGGTGTGAGTACCGCAGTGATTTCAGATATTGCAGAAGATGATTCCGAGCCTTTCTTCTCCGTCGGCCTGGTCACCGGAGAGCCTTTGACGGACTTGTCCACCAAGGCAAGCCAGTATTTCTACTATACGGTGGACTGGTGCGTTCCCAAGGATTCCCTGAAATGGTATGAAACATACAAAAACGAGATAGTCGGCATTCTGACCAAGGAAATCGCTGACATTTGCAAAGTGTATCCAAAACTCGGAATAGAAGTTCCTGCAGTAAGTGTACCGTTTGTTTTTACTCCATTGCCGGACGGGAAGTGGGGCCAGCATAATACAGATAAATGGAAGAAGTGCAACGGTACCGTAGAACTGAACTTATGGCTGTTTTTGAACCTTGTCAAGAAGGGAAAGCCTTATGATTCTGTTTTGTATGGTCAACTTCAGCAAACTATTATTCACGAAACTTTCCACTGGCTGCATGAGTACTCGTATGATCCGAGATTGAATCCCATAATCAGCAAGCAAGGGAAAAATGAATGGTCAATGCTGTCCGAGGCTGTCGCAACCTGGATAGAAAAATTCACGGGAGATAAAAAAATAAGCCAGAACTGTGCTGACAATGCCGAAGTGCTTACAAATGATTTTTTCTGTTCGGCTGGAGTCTCGTACGAGAATACCGGTTATGGAATGGGCTATTTCATTGATTGGCTGGCAAAGAAGACCTCGGACAAGACTATAGTCAAGATTCTTGAGTATCAACGGGCAAACGGCGGCAAATTCAGCTGCCCCTCATTACGGGCTGCTTTCGACAGTGTCCTGGGGGAGAACAAGCTGGAATTCTTCAAGCCCTCGGACAACTGGAACGACCTTGCCTGGAGCGTTCTGTCCGGTAAGGCAGATTCAAGAATTGATACTAAGGAATTTGGTACACTGAATAACAACTTAGTCAAGTCGGATAAGAACGATGTCAAGGCGGCACCTGTTTACAATTTCGGCCTTGCGGCGCAGAGAACCCTGATTTCTGTCGCAAACAAACAGAAACTGAGTGACAATCCCGGCCTTACGATAGCATATTATCAAAATGACGAGAACCTCAAGACCTGGATCTGCGATCAGAAGTTCGGTAAATTAGGCTACGCTGTTAAAGACAAACCTTTCGCCTTGTCCAATAAAGATATCCTGGCCAACGAAACGCATTATCTCGTTACAGAAAGGCTCAAGCAGGATACCGACCCCGTAAAGATTGACAATAAAGTCCAGTCTCATATAGTTCCCTGGCCAACTTATGTGGAAGCCGAATGGGGCGGGAGCTACGATAACTATTACAGTTGGTCCGGTGACGAAATCAAGGTCAGCTATACCAGCAACGGGTATTATGTTGAATGTGACTACCCCGGAGGTTCGCATATACATTTCTATATAGGCTGGGTTAACAACCGCTTTATGGATGTGTCCAATGTGTATTTCTGGCAGGAGTACGACACGAGCAACAAGGTCTCGGTCGGGAAACTCAAGCTGGACTACTCCTCGCCGAGCTCAATAGAGAAGAATCTGACGTGGAGGGGCAAATACAAAGGATATGAGTTTTATCTCCACTGCAATTTAAAGTAAGCTTCCTACCACGAACAGACAACTGTCCGGCCGGAACAAATCCTGGCGCAGGTATTCACTATAGCTGGCTCGCGAAAGGCTGAAGCTGGAGTACCTGCCGTTATCTATAAGCACCGTGCCCATAGGGTGTTCGGCCAGCAATTCATCGAGCTGCTGCAGCATAGTTTCGTCGAAGCCCGGTAAATTGTTGATAAATACTGCGTTGCCCAGGCTGTCGGCGAGAAAGACCTTGCCGCTCATGGCGGCTGTTACCGTGGGGTCGTACATTAGTTCTCCGTCGGTTCCGTAAAGCTCTATTCCAGTGTCCGGAGGATAATAAGAGACCAGAGGGAGCTGATATTTAATCGCCTCGAACGGGTTGCGTACGATGAACCATCCTCGCTGCCCGGCGTCGCGCCGCAGCTCTATTCTGGAGATGTAGCCGCAGTCTTTGTTGCGCACGGGCAGCACCGTTGTGCTGTCCGCGAACTGGTCCAGCCGGCCGGCCTTGATGCGCCCGTTCTCCACCCCATAGAAGCGGGAGAAGTGCGACAGGGGCATCATTTTATCGCCCAGCAGTGTGTCGGAGGTGTGGCGGAAGTGTGCCGCAGGGCGTATGTGGTTGGAGTTTTTGCTCTCTACGAAATCGGAGAAATAGATGCCGTGTAAGTTTTGGGTGCCGGGGCCGATTCGGGCAATCTCGTACTCCGTCATATCCACCAGTGCTACCGGGGAGGCGGTCAGACCGAGGTGTCTCATCAGCGTCATCCATGCTGCAGATATGTTCTGTCCGAGGTGTCCTGCGGCGGTACAGGAGGCCAGAACCGCTGCCGCTGCCATCAAGGCAAGTGCGAGCGTCTTCTTTTTGCGGTTCGATGGTACGGTGCTCATTATTCAGGCGATTCCGTTACTGCTCCGTAATTTCAGACAGGGCGTCATAAATCATCGTGGCGGCCACAACAGCGGCGGTTTCTGTACGCAGGCGGCTGGGACCGAGGGTTGCGGGAATCCATCCGTGCTCCCTTGCAAGCGCTGCCTCTTCAGGCGAAAAATCGCCCTCCGGGCCGACAAGGACATAAATGTCCTTTTGTTCCTGGCTGCCCAGGACATTACGGACGGAATACTTTTCTCCGTCGAAACAGTAGCAGATGAGTTTTGTGGCACCGGCCGGGGAGGCCTCGATGAATTCCTTCACGCTTACAGGGGCGGTCACCTCCGGCACGGCCCCCTTCAGTGACTGCTTTGCCGCCGCCTTGACCAGCCTTTCCAGACGCTCTGTCTTGAGCACCCGCCTCTCGGAATGTTCTCCGATGACCGGCACAATCACGTCCACACCAATCTCCGTCGCCTTTTCGGCAAACCACTCGTAACGGTCTATGTTCTTTGTTGGGCAAACAGCCATTGTGAGTCTGTAGGGGTGTGCCCCAAAGCCGGGAATTCGCTCTTCAATACGTGCTTCCGCACCTCTGGGATCGGCATTAATCAGAGTGCAGCGCATCATCGTGCCCAGCCCGTCGATAACGGAAATCTCATCCCCCTCCCTGTGTCTCAGCACTCTTACGCAATGCCCCGACTCCTCGGCGTCCAGCCTCAGAATCTCACCTTCGATATCGCAACTGTAAAACAATTCCATAACTTCCGCAAAGATAGTTAAATAATAGATATCAAGCGCTCCTCGCCGTATCACTGCCCCTTTCTTGTCCAGCCTACCTGCTTCTCCTTCCTTCGTGGCACAGCCCTATGTACAAGGTCACCCCCAGTCCTCCGGGACCTTGGACGCGCGGGAGATAGCTGCCGGGTACAAAAAAGCCGAAATCCGTTCCTGCCACAGCAGCAAAGTGATACGGCAGGCGCGAAGTTTGAATAATTCAGGAGAAATGTGTATATTTGTAGGTTAGGAAAAATAGTTACAAATAGATATGCTCAATTACTTACTTCAGGCAGACATCGTGGACGCGGTACAGGCCGCTCCGGTGCAGCAGGAAATGTCCTATTCCCTTATTGATATGGCCGCCAAGGGCGGCTGGCTGATGATTGTGCTGGTACTTCTCTCGGTCATCGCCATTTATATTTTCGGCAAGAAATGGTGGATGATCCGTCAGGCGTCAAGGATAGACAAAGACTTTATGATGGACATACGCGACTATGTCCACGACGGCAAGCTCAAGTCTGCCAAGACCCTCTGCGGTAAGTATGACACCCCCGTCGCCCGTATGATCGAGAGCGGCATCGACCGTATCGACAAGCCTCTGGCAGATGTCCAGACGGCAGTGGAGAACGTAGGTAATGTAGAAGTAGCCCGCCTGGAGAAGGGTCTCCCGTATCTTGCAATGATTGCCGGCGGCGCACCGATGATTGGATTCCTCGGCACCGTAATCGGTATGGTCCAGGCATTCTTCAATATGTCCCAGGCCGGCAACAACATAGACATTACTCTGCTGTCCAGCGGTATCTATACAGCAATGATCACCACTGTGGGTGGTCTTATTGTAGGTATCATAGCCTATTTCGGCTACAACTACCTCACGTCCAGGGTCTCCAACGTGGTATTCCAGATGGAGAGCAGCATCATAGAATTCATGGACCTGCTGGACGAGCCCCAGGAACCCAAAGCTAAAGAAGAAGACTGATGGCACTTAAGCGTATCACAAAAGCGGACCCGAACATGGCGATGTCCAGTATGACGGACATCGTGTTCCTGCTGCTCATCTTCTTCCTGGTCACCTCTACCCTGGTAAACCCCAACGCCCTCAAGCTCCTGCTTCCCAAGAGTACAGGGCAGGTTGGCGCCAAGGCCACGGTAACGGTGTCCATCAAAGATTGGGGAGACGAGCAGTACAGCTTCCACATCAACGGCAACGAGGCCCCCGTGCCCCTGGAGCAGGTGGAAGACGAACTGGTGGAACTGCTTCAGACCGAGGAGGACCCTACATTCTCCATCCACTCGGACGAGAGCGTACCTATCAAGGAAATAGTTCAGGTGATGAATATCGCCAAACGTAATCATTATAAAGTAATTCTGGCAACACAACCCGAATGAAACAGTATCTCCGGGAACGCAACGAAAGGGAGCGCAACTCCGTAGTCACCGGCATCGTTATGACGCTGGCGATTCACGTCTGCGCCCTGCTGCTCGTGTCGTTCTCCGGAATAAAATACTTGTATCCTCCGCCTCCGGAGACTACTTTCCTGCTCGATTTTGAGGAGGAGCTGGAAGTACCGCAGCAGAAGTCCGGCCGCGAGCCTCGAGGAGAAGACGTGGACAGGGAGAAAATTATCGAACTGGTGCAGCGCAGTGAGTCTCCCGCCGTTGCCGACAGACCTAACCTGACTCCTGAAACCAAGCCCGACACCCACGGAGACGTGGAAGTCCCCGAGCCGCCACGCGAGGAAGAACCTAAGCTGGATCCCCGGGCCACTTTCCCTGGAATGGGGAAGAAAGATACCACTCTTACGGCTGAGCATGCGGCCAGGGAGAGTTCTTCTGAATTCAAGGCCGGCCAGCCCTCCGGCAACACCAGCAAAGGCAATGCCGACGGGACTCCCAACGCCCATCTGGAGGGCCGCTATGTAGACAAGGCCGGGCTTAAGAAACCCAGCTACAATTCCCAGGAAAGCGGTAAGGTGGTCGTAAAGATCTGGGTAGACCAGTACGGCAAAGTTCAGAAAGCGGTACCGGGAGCAGACGGGACCACAGTTACCGACAAGGCCCTTTGGACGGCCGCGCGCAACGCTGCTCTGGAGACTGGTTTTAATATGAGCGCCAATGCCCCGGCCCTCCAGGAAGGTACAATTACATACATATTCAACCTGAAATGATGACGCGAGTCATCGCTTTACAAACATTAAACATGGAAGGTTTTTCTAAAGACGGCCGCAAACTTAGACCACGGAAGACTGCAGGAAGCACTGTACGCTCCGAAAAAGTTGATTTCCACTCAGAACAAAAATCTTACGGCGAGCGCCGCAGTTATGGTGGGCAGCGCCCCTCCGGTGAACGCCGCAGCTATGGCGGGCAGCGCCCCTCCGGCGACCACTATAACTCCGGCGAACATCGCAGCTACGGTGAGCATCGCCCCTCCGGCGATCACCCTTACGGTGACAGAAAGCCCCGCCAGTACGGCGAAGGCCGCCCTTACGGAGAAAGGCGCAGCTACGGCGACTACAACTCCTACGACGACCGCTCTTCCCGCAAACCGGCACCCAGAAAAGGTGGTCCCAGGCGTTTCCCGAACAAACCCAGTTTTACCAAGTCTTCTGAGGAAGGCATAAACCGCATGATCAGCCGCCGTCCCCAGGTCTCCAAAGACTACGACGGACCTTCATACGAACCAGAAGTCATCAAGGACGATATTCGTCTTAACCGCTTCATTGCCAATTCCGGCGTATGCTCCCGCCGCGAGGCCGACACCTTCATCCAGGCCGGCTGCGTAACCGTGAACGGGGAAGTGGTGACCGAACTCGGTACCAAGGTCAACATCTTTAACGACGACGTCCGCTTCAACGGAGAACGCCTAAGGGGTGAAACCAAAGTATATCTGGTGATGAACAAGCCAAAGGGCTTCGTCACCTCCGCATCAGACCCTCACGCCGACAAGACAGTGATGGATCTGCTTAAGAACTGCCCCACCCGCGTTTATCCTGTAGGACGCCTTGACAAGGCCACCACCGGAGTGCTAATGTTTACCAACGACGGCGAGATTGCCGAACGCCTCACGCATCCTTCTTACGACAAGAAGAAGATTTACCAGGTGGCGCTGGAACGCAATCTCAGCCAGGAAGACTACGATAAGATCCTGGAAGGCATCACCCTTGGAGACGGCTTCATCAAGGCTGATGAACTGGAATTTGTGGACGAGCACGACCACAGCAAGCTTGGCATCGAGATTCATTCCGGAAAGAACCGTATCGTACGCCGTATTTTCGAGTCCCTGGGTTATACGGTCAAAGCTCTGGACCGCGTCTATTTCGCCGGCCTGACCAAGAAGGGCCTGAAGAAGGGCGAATGGCGCTATCTCTCTGAGAACGAGGTAAATATGCTGAAGATGGGAGCTTACGTATAATGGAACATCGTTCGGGATTCGTCAACATTATAGGTAACCCCAATGTGGGTAAGTCAACGCTTATGAACGCGCTGGTAGGCGAAAAGCTTTCCATCGTTACCGCAAAGGCGCAGACTACCCGCCACCGTATAATGGGAATAGTGAACGGAGAAGGCTGGCAGATAGTCTATTCCGACACTCCCGGCATACTCCGGCCCTCCTACCGGCTCCAGCAGAACATGATGAATTTCGTGGACGGAGCGATAGGCGACGCGGACATTATACTGTACGTCACCGACACTGTGGAAACGCCAGACAAGAACGAAGAGTACGTTTCCAAGCTGGGCCGCCTCCAGTGCCCTGTAATAGTGGTGCTGAACAAGATAGACATAAGCGACCAGCAGAAGGTGATGGAACTCGTATCCTGGTGGAGGGAGCAGCTGCCACAGGCCGAGGTCATCCCCGCGAGCGCGCAGGAGCGTTTCAACCTGGAGAGCATCCTGGATGCCGTGGTGAGCCGCCTGCCGGTATGCCCGCCCTGGTTCGACAAAGATGCATTCACGGACAAGAACCTGCGTTTCTTTGCATCGGAAATAATACGCGAGAAGATACTGCTCAACTACAAGGAAGAGATTCCCTACAGCTGCGAGGTTGGTATCGAGTCTTTCAAGGAAGGTGCGGAACGCTACGACATAAACGCAGTGATTTACGTGATGCGCGAGTCCCAGAAGGGCATCATCATAGGCAAAAAGGGCGCGGCCCTCAAAAAGGTGGGCACCCAGGCCCGCATAGATATGGAAGACTTTTTCCAGAAAAAGGTATTCCTGAGTATTTTTGTGAAGGTGGACCCGGACTGGAGGGAGAACAAACGAGAACTACGCCGTTTCGGCTACGAGGATTAAGGTATGGAAGAAGAGAACATTGTTACCGAAGAAGTCATCGAGGACGACGATCTGGAAATAGCGGAAGACGCAGAGTCGAGCGGCAAGTACACCAGGCTCCTGGGGAGCGATGCACATAAGTTCAAGCTTTCCGGCATGTTCAAGGACTGGTACCTGGACTATGCCTCCTACGTTATCCTGCACCGTGCCGTGCCCCATATCGCAGACGGACTGAAACCTGTCCAGAGACGCGTGCTGCATGTGATGAACAAGATGGACGACGGCTCCTACACCAAGGTGGCCAACATAGTCGGCCAGGCTATGCAGTATCACCCCCACGGCGACCAGTCCATACTCGGCGCCCTCGTAACCCTGGGACAGAAAGGCCTTTGCATAGACTGTCAGGGTAACTGGGGTAACATACTCACCGGCGATTCCAATGCTGCCCCCCGTTATATCGAGGCGCGCCTGAGCAAGTTCGCCAAGGAGGTTCTCTTCGATCCCAAGGTCACCCATACCATGAAGTCCTACGACGGCCGCAACGACGAGCCTACGGAACTTCCGGTTCGTTTCCCCCTCCTCCTCGCGCAAGGAACCGACGGCATCGGAGTAGGTCTTGCGTCCAAGATACTGCCGCACAACTTCAACGAGCTTCTGGATGCCTCGGTAGCCATTCTTGAGGGTAAGCCGTACGAGCTTTATCCCGATTTTCCTACCGGAGGTTCCGCCGATTGCTCAAAATATATGCAGGGTAAGCGCGGCGGCCGCGTGAAGGTGCGTGCCCGCATAGAGAAGATAGACAAGAGTACCATAGCCATTACGGAAATCCCCTACGGCAAATATACCAAGGACCTCATAGAGTCCATACTGAAGGCTAAGGACAAGGGCAAGATAAAAATTAAGAAGATTGAAGACATGACGACGGACAAGGTGGAGATTCTGATTCACCTGCCCGGCGACGTGTCTCCAGACAAGACCATAGACGCCCTTTACGCTTTTACAGACTGCGAGTGTAACCTGGCGCCCAATGCTTGCGTGATCAAGGACAACAAGCCTCAGTTCCTCACGGTCAACGACATACTAGAATACAGTACTTTCCATACCCGAGAAATCCTGCTCCGGCAGCTGGGTATCCGCATGGAAGAGCTGGAGCGCGACTGGCACTACAGCTCGCTGGAGAAGATATATTTCGAGAACCGTATTTATAAAATCCTGGAGAAGGACCAGTCCAGCTGGGAGGAGCAGAAAGAGGAGACACTGGCCACCATGAAGACCTATGAGAAGGCCCTGCGCCGGGGAATAGTCATGGAAGACATAGACCGTCTGGTGGACAAGCCTGTGCGCAAGATATCCAAATTCGACGTGAAGGCAGTGGATGAGCGCATACTCGCAATCGAGGAAGAGATGAAGGAAGTGCAGGACCACATAGACCATATCGACCGCTATACCATAGACTGGTTCAAGGGTCTCAAGAAAAAGTACGGAAAGGCCTTCCCTCGCCGTACGGAACTCACTGGTTTCGAGACGATTGCCGCTACCCGCGTAGTAAACAACAACGCTAAGCTTTATGCTAATCTGACAGAAGGATTCGTGGGTATAGGCCTCAAGAAAGACGACGGCGGCGAATTTATCAGCGAGTGCTCCGACCTCTCGGAAATCATTGTTATACGCAAGGACGGAAAGTATATAGTCACCAAGGTAAGCGACAAGGCCTTTTTCGGGAAAGACCTTATATATGCCGGCGTATTCAACAGGGGCGACAGCCGCACTGTGTATAATGTCATATACCGCGAGGGCAAAAGTTCCATTTACTATGCCAAACGTTTCGCAGTGACCTCTGTGACACGCGATAAGGAATACGACATAACCACCGGTCTGGACGGCTCCCAGATAGTATGGTTCACTGCCAACCGTAACGGAGAAGCCGAGACCGTGCTGGTGCGCCTTCGCCCGAAGCCCAAGTTGAAGAAGACCGCTTTTGAGTACGACTTCTCAACCCTGGCCATAAAGAGCAAGACCGCACGCGGCAACCTGGTGAGCAAGAACCAGATACAGAAAATCACCCTGAAGAGCAGGGGAGTGAGCACCATTTCTGGTAAGCAGATCTGGTACGATACTGATATTCAGAAACTTAACGATGAGGGGCACGGCCTCTACCTGGGCGAGTTCAGCGACCATGACAAGGTGCTGGCGGTATTCAGGAACGGTACTTTCTATACCACTTCCTTCGACCTGGTGAACCGTTATCAGGGAGACGTGCTCAGAATAGAGAAGTTCGACCCAGACAAGACCTTCACGGCACTCTACTGGGATGCCGGAGTCAAGTCGTTCTATGTGAAGCGTTTCTCCTTCGTGATAAGCGACAACACTCCCGTAAGCTTCATCGCCGAGGGCAGTAAATCATACCTGGTGGAACTAAGCGACGACAGGCATCCAAGGTATGAGGTAATCTGGAAGCTGGAAGACAAGCCATCAGATTTCGTGGATGCCGAGGAGTGGATTGCCAAGAAGGGCGTAGGGGCCAAGGGAAAGAAGGTAGTGGACCGCGGAGAGGTGAAGAAAGTCCGTTTTGTGGAGCCTCTTTACAAGCCTGAGGACGACATTCCAGAACCGGAGCCTGAAATTCCGGAGGAGGAAGAGCCCGAGAACGCACCCGCTGCCGCTCCGGTAAAGCAGGGCGTAGAAATCCGCATCCCCGAAACAGCGGACGACGAACCCATAGAACTGATATTTGAGGAGCCTACTCTGTTCTAAACAGCTTCTAGCGGAACAGCGACTTTACGAGTTCAGGGACATCTTGGATCTTTACGACCTGGATGTCCTTGTACTTTTTGTCGAGACTGCTGTAGGAGCTGACAAAGATGCGTTTGAAGCCGAGTCGGGCGGCTTCCGTTATTCGACGGCCGGTCTGGGCTACGGGGCGGATTTCTCCGCTAAGGCCAACTTCCCCGGCGAAGCAGCTGTCGCCCGGCAGGGCATAATCGAAATTGGACGAGAGCACTGCGGCAATGACCGCAAGGTCGCAAGCCGGGTCGTTAACCTTGAGCCCTCCTGCCATATTAAGGAACACGTCCTTGGCGCTCAGATGGAAGCCTGCGCGCTTTTCCAGCACTGCCAGCAGCATATTCAGGCGGCGGGCGTCGAAGCCTGTGGCCGAGCGCTGGGCCGTGCCGTAGGCGGCGGAGGACACCAAAGCCTGCACTTCGAACAACAGGGGACGGGTACCGTCGAGCATGGACGCAATAGCAGTGCCGCTCAGGCCGGCTTCGTGCATGGGAATGAGCATCTCCGAGGGATTCTCCACCTCCCGCAGTCCCTTACCCGTCATTTCGAACACCGCCAGTTCCGAGGTGCTGCCGAAACGGTTCTTGATGCTGCGCAGTATGCGGTAGGAGCCGCGGTTCTCACCTTCGAACTGCAGCACTACGTCCACAATGTGTTCAAGAATCTTGGGGCCTGCGATATAACCGTCCTTGGTGATATGGCCTATCAGTATCACCGGAACGCCGGTTTCCTTGGCGAAGCGCAGCAACGATGCTGCCACTTCCTTTATCTGGCTTACGGAGCCTGGAGTGGATTCCACCGCATCTGTAAACATAGTCTGTACCGAGTCCACTATCATGAGGTCCGGCTGAATGGCCCTTGCCTGCTCCAATATATCTTCTACGCGCGTTTCGCAGTAGATAAGACAGTCGCCGGAAAGCCCTGCTCCAAGCCTTTCAGCGCGCATCTTTACCTGTTTTTCGCTTTCCTCTCCCGTCACGTAGAGTGTGCGGAGCGACGGGCAACTCAGGGGAATCTGGAGGCTCAGTGTGGATTTCCCTATTCCGGGCTCGCCGCCTATCAGGATCAGGGAGCCGGGGACCATTCCGCCGCCGAGCAGCCTGTCCAGTTCCTTAATTCCAAGGCTTATACGGGCTTCTGCCGAATAATCTATCTCCTTGAGACTACGCGGCTTGCGTCCGTCGGTGCGAGACTTGGAGGGGGAGGCGGATTTCTTGGGTTCCACAGGTGCTTCCAACATTGTGTTCCATTCGCCACATGCCGGACAGCGCCCCATCCATTTGGGGCTTTCGTTTCCGCAATTGCTGCAGAACCAGACAGTTTTGCTCTTAGTCGCCATTCTGTTCAAAATAATAAGGACTGCTGAGTATGCTGATTGCACCCTTGCCGGTATTCCCGAAAATACGTGTTGCGGCTACCACTTCGCGGCCGTAACTCTCAAGACTGTTAATCCTCACCATCTGTGAGGAGTGCACTATGCGACCGTCACCAAGATAAATGCCTACATGGCTTATTCTCAATGGGCTGTTCGATCCGAAGAAAAGCAGGTCGCCGGGCTCGTATGCTCCGTCCGTTACCGGACTGCCGCAGCGCGCCTGCTGGCTTGCATTTCGGGGCAGGAGCAGCCCGTTCATCAGGAAGCAGAACTCCACCAGGCCGCTGCAGTCGAAGTACTTCACGTTGTTGCCGCCCCACATGTACGGAGTGCCGGCAAAGCGGCAGGCAAGATTACACACTGCGCGAGCGCAGGCTGCACTGTCGTCCAACCTGGCATTGCGCTCTTCCGCCCACGAACGGAAGTCGGTGAGAGCCGTGCTCTGCACCCAGCCGCTGCGGTCGTCCGGCAGAAGCACGAACGTCCACGAGCCCTGGGTGATGCCGGTCTGCCTCAGCAGGTTCCCCATAATAAGGTCGCCGAGAGGCTGTGCATTCTCTGCAGGAGCCACACGTACGTATGTGCTTACAACGGTACAAATCCATTTGGGAGCTCTGAGATAGGCATCCTTCTGCTCGTCGCTCAACATTATCAGCCCCATTTCTGTCACCCATCCCCTGTAATCGTCAGATTCTACCTGCACCCAATAGCGACTGCTTTCGCCTGTCTGCACAAGTGCACCCATCAGCAACTGGTTTTCCAGCGGCGACTCGTAATCGGGAGCCTGCCGCATGAAAGCGGAGGAAAGGGACACCACGGCCCAGCTAAGTAAGATAGTAAGTATCATGATAATCAGAAGACTCTAAGTATGTTCTGGCCTCGGGAACGGCCACCTCCGAGAGAGAATCCGAGGGTAAAGGCAAATTTCAGGCTGTCGTTGTATCCTTCCTGGATATACTCTTTGCTTGAGCCCGGTATGTAGATATTGGCCTTGCCGAAGAACATCTGCGCTCCGGCTTTCAGGTTTACGTTGATAATCTTGATGCGGGTGCTGAACTCGGCGCCGACGAAGATGTCGTGCCCTGACATGTGGGTGAAGCCGACCAGTTTTCTGATATCGGGGTACCAGGCGTAAGAGGCCAGCAAACCGCCATCCATGAAAGGAAGCATGGCACCACCCACCCGGAATTCACCGTTGATAAGCAGGGCGGAGAATGCGGGAAGAAGCACCACATCTTTGTAAGCTGCTCCGAGATCGAGCGGTTTATGGGTGGAATTGTCTGTAGGCTTGCCTTCGTAATACACTATTTTGTCGTTGCGGTCGCTGGGAATATGTGCGAACAGAGTGGCCTTTGCCAGGTTTGTAGTAAGACCGGGGAGCAGTCTGAGCGGCATCAGGCTGGCGTCTCCAACTCTGTCGAAGCACCTTCTGGGCATCCCCTCGGAATTGGTATTGTAATGGTAAATATACGCAAGGGTAAGCGCATTTTCCCCTTCTGCCGGGCGAATGAGCGGATTGATGAAAGCGTTTACGGACAGAATAGGCATGCCTTCTGTCCAGGTGAGTATTTTCAGTTCGTTGTTGGCCTGCCGGTTGAATGTGAAGTTGCCCTTGTAGAGGACTTTGCTGTCGTAGCGGGTAAGGGTTATGCTATAAGGTTTCTTCTTTAGAGGCAGGAATACCTTTGCAGGAGTCTTGACTCCTTCCACATAGACCTTGGTGCCCGGCCCTTCGCCATGGGTTATGGTGATTCTCAGGCTGTCCTTGTCTGCGGATACCAGGAAAGGATAGGCGTTCTCCAGTTCCGGACGCAGGTCCGTATCGATATCCTTCAGTGGATTAACCAGTATGGTCTGAGGATAATAACCGGCTTTATCATAGCGTATTACATGATCACCGTCACGTACTACGAGTTCCATGGGAGCGGTACCCGCTAAGATTTCGTCCAGATAGACATTGATGCCGGCGGGTTTGGAATCGATGCTATACTTCCTGTATCCTTGCATGGAAGCTCTGAACTCGGTGTTCTCATCTTCGAGTATCTCTATCTCATAGCTCTCGTCGTCGGTGATGTAGTTTGGCTTTTCCAGATGCAGATTGTGTTTACCCGTCTTAATGGCTATGTCCTTGCATGGGACTGTTCCAACCCGTTTCCCATCTACGTAAACATCTGCGCCCATTGCATTTCCCTCATCGCTCACGGAGAGGGTTCCGGTAACGGGGGCCAGAATGAACTCAAGAGTCTTCGTGCTGCCGCACTCGGCGAAAATGTTCTTCTTTTCAGCTACGAATCCTTTTGCCGCCGCCTTGATAATATACTGGCCCGGATGAAGAGGGATAATGTTTCCATCGTACAGGCTGTAATAGCTGATGTCCTGATCTACATTGAAACTCTTGAAACTGCCGGGACGCAGGTCCACATCGATGCCGCTTATGTCAAGGGTGGGCTCTGAATTGAAATTACAGCCCTCGGCAGCTTTGATAATTACTGAGATGCAGGAGAACTGCGGTTTAAGGTTGAAGGAGAACTTTACTCCGCAGGCATCGTTGCTGTCCAGGACAATGGTGGTGTCCCTGCGCTCATAGCCGCTCTTCTCTATGCGGATACGATGCTTACCTTCAAGCATCACGAAGTCCTCTGCCAGCATTCCTGGACTATTGTCTATGGTAATCAGGGCGCGTGCCGGAACGGTAACTATCCGGACAGGGCAGCTAACCAAGATACTGTCTGTCTGGGCGTAGGCAGAGACTGTTGCCAGAACAACCAGCAAGAACAGAGCAAAAAGTTTCTTCATATTAATCAAAGCGTTGCTAGATTACTTCCAGACTGCGGTTGCGGAGCCATCCCTGACGTCCGTCGGAGAGCTCTATCCGCTCCCAGTCACCAACGGTCTCCAACATTTTGACCTTTGTTCCCTCGTGGAGAACGAAAAGGCTCACGCCACTGCCGGGTGAACTTTTGACTTCCGTAACGGCTTCAACCACAATGGCTCCGTCATGTGTCAGGGCATCCGTACGCTGCCAGAATGCAAAATTCAGGCATAGCAGCGATGCGAGGAACATGGCAATACCCACGAAGAATCCTGCTTTTCGCGCCCTGCTGCTCCCAAGCAGGAACAGCAGTAGCATTGACAGGAAAGAGGCAAAGAAGAACAGGCACAGCCAGGCCCATACGCCGGAGGGCAGAAGCCAGCATGCCTTGCGGCTCCAGACCTCAAGGAAGAACTCAGGCAACTCCTCTATTCGGTCCTGCACCTGCGTGCGGGCGAATTCCAGGTTGAATCGGGCATCACCAAACGACGGGTCCACCTTGAGGGAGCGTTCGTACCAAAGAATTGCGTGTGCTATGTCGCCGTTCTTGAAGCAGGCATCGCCAAGATTGCAGTAGAGCTCTGCGCTCTCGAGCCCCTTGCCGGCTATTGCGTTCCAGTTGTCGAATGCCTCTGTCCAGCGGCCGTCGGCGTATGCGGACACCCCTGCATTCCACAGCAAGCTCACGTCATTGCCGGCCTGCCCGGCAATCTCCTTGCTGTCGGATGCTGTTACGTCAGCCACCACCTGCCCATGGGCTGGGGCGGCAATCATCATCAGAGCCAGCAGGACGGCAGCGGCGGCCCCTGTTTTAGGACTTTTCTTCATGGCGGAATCTATTTCGGAAATAACCCTGACGGCCCCTTCGTAGTGGGCGTTCATGGCCTCATGCCCCTCGGACGGAGCGTAACGGGCAAACTCGCAGGCGTCCAGCAGTGCAGTGAATCGTTCAGCCTGATCTGCGCTTGCCCCTCCGGTTACCAGCCGTTCGCTGATATTCTCCTTGCTAAGTTCTGCCGCAGGCAGGTTGAGCTTGTCGCTCACGAAGCCCAGCAACGCCTTGTGCAGCTCCTCATAGAAGGCCGTATAGAGGTCTTTCTGAAGGAATTCGCCGGCCTGTGAGAGACGTCTGCGAGCCATCTTTGTAGCCGCGCGATTTTTGCTTCCCACCACGTCGGCACGTCTTTCCGCCAGCTTGCGGGTGGCAAACCAAACGGCTGCGGCCAGCAGGACCAATGCCGTAAGTATCAGCCAGAAAGCCGGAGAGCCAACGAAAAATGTCCCTGTCTTGCGGAAAGTCGGAATACGTGTGCTGATAAAGCGGATGTCGGAGCCAAGGTCACGCACGTCCTTTCGGGCGGGCCCGGATACCAGCTGGCCACCGTCGGGCGTAGATACGGCCTCGTTGCCGCGGCTTACGGTTATTGGCAGTTCCGAGTTGCGCAGTGTGACGAATCTGCCGTTCGCAACATCGTAGTAGCTGTATTCTATAGGACCGATGGCAAAATGGCCTGGGCTGCGAGGGATGAAGGGGTACTCGAAAGTCTTGGAATTAGCTGTTTCGCTGGTCTTTATATCGTATGCTTCAAAGTCCGGCGGGAAGTTGATTTTGGGGGCTTCGAGCAGCGAAATGTTGCCTTTTCCGCTGACGGTGATGCGGAGCGACGCCGCATCGTGCGTCTTGAGCGAGTCGCGGGTAAGCGATGCCGACATGCGGAATGTGCCCACGCCTCCCCCGAAGGATGCGGGTGCACCTGCCGGAATCTTGCTCACCTGAACCTTTATCGCCGGAGTCGTAACCCTTTTGCGTATGGTGGTATAGTCGTCCTGGAAGAAACTGTCGAAAATGCTTCCGCTGGAGGCCCTGCGGTTGCGTACGTTCACCAGACACACAAGTTCAGCCGGATTGATAGTGATTTCGCCAGCCTGCTGAGGGATGAGAGTCCAGCTGCGAAGCACGGCGGCATCGTAAATCTTGTCCCCGACATTCTCACGATGGAACTCGATATTGCCGGGTGCCTGAACTTCCTGGCTCCAGAAGCCGTTGAAGCTGGGGAAGCGGGCGTCCTCGAATCCTGCAATGTTCACGCGATGGTAGAGCTTGAGGGTGGCGGTGAGAGTCTCGCCGACCACCGCTTTGCTCTTACTAAGGCTGAGCCGCATGAAGATGTCTTCTCCCGGCACGTTTCTTGACTGGGCCTGCCGGCTGCCCTGTTGGTCGGCAGGTGCTGCCTGGCTGCCCTGGGAGCTGCTACCCTGAGGCTGGCCTCCGTTTCCCACTACCTGAATGGAAACACGCCTGGAGCTTATCTGCTCGCCCTTGAGGTTTGCAGTGGCCGCGGGCAGCTGGAAAGTGCCGGTGCCTCGCGGCATCAGAACGTAGGTATAGGTAGTCTGCGATGATTGTGTCCTCTTTCCGTTGACTATGCTGATGGAACTGGAACTGCCCCTCTGCGGCCCCCAGACCAGCTGGAAGTCGTCTCCCGGCTCCCATTGGAATCCGGAAGGACGTCCCTCGCCTTCGATTATGAATGTCACGCTGAACTGCTCGTCCACGGCCACGAGGTTCTGCACGTTAACTTTTATTGTATTCTGTGCAAAGGCTCCCGCTGCCGCGAGTAAAAAAGCGAATATGGTCGCGATTCGTCTCATTTTCTACCAATTCTTATCTTTCTGGCGGGCTTTCATGGCTTCCGCCTTTTCCTTCTTGACCTTGTCCTGGGTTTCCTTCTCTTTGGCCTGGATGGCCTTCAGCATCTGCTGGGCCTGCTGGGGAGAAATCTTCTGCTCCTGCTCTTCCTGTTGCTGATCCTGATTCTGGTCGTTCCGGTCCTGCTGCTGGTCTTGATTCTGATTATCCTGCTGCTGGTCCTGGTTGTCCTGATTTTGATTATCCTGACTATCCTGATTATCCTGGTTCTGGTCGTCTCCGCCACCGCCTCCGTTCTGCTGGTTCTCCAGCATCTTCTTGGCATAGATGTAGTTCTCCTTGGCGTCCAGGTCGTCGGGATGCAGCAGGAGAGCCTCGCGGAAGGCCTTTACGGCACTCGCATAATCCTTTTTCTGGAGAGCCACGTCGCCGCTGTTGAAGTGCCATCCGGCCGCATGTGGACTTGCGGGAGCTACATCTTTCACCTGCTCCAGAGCCTTTCCGGCCCCGTCCCAATCTTCCTGCTTATAGAGACTTGAAGCCAGGTTGTAGGATGCCGGCACGGAGAGCGTATCTTTGAGTACCGCCTTACGATAATCTATTTCGGCCTCCCTGAACTGTTCTTTCTTGAACTTGCGGTTGCCGGCCCTCACGTCGCGCCTGTCTGCCTGGGCAAACACGCAGACGCACGGGAGCAGCAGAACTAAAGCACTATATATCAATCTTCTCATTCAAACAGCCTCCTTTTGTGTTTCCTCTCTCCGATGAGCATCTCCAGCACCAGCAGCACCAGCGCCGCGCCGAAGAAGTACATATACTGCTCGTCGAAGTCTTCAAAAATGACGGAATTGTATTTCTCAGCCTCCATGCGCTTGATGTCGTCTATGATGGGGTTGAGGCCGAATTCTTCGTTGCCTGCATGGACGTAGGCTCCGTTGCCCTCGGAGGCGATTTTCTTGAGCGTGCCTTCGTCCAGCCGTGTCACGACTATATTGCCGTTGCTGTCTTTCAGAAGGTCTCCGTTGATAGGAATCGGCTGGCCCTGGACGGAACCGACGCCAATGGTGTAAACCTTTATTCCTATTTCCGCTGCTTGTCGGGCGGCGTCCACGGCATCGTCCTCATGGTTTTCACCATCTGTGATGACTATTATGGCGCGGCTCTTTTCGCTCTGGGCGCTGAAGCCCTTGGCAGCGGTGAGTATGGCGTCACCTATGGCGGTGCCCTGTACCGGAACGGATTCGGTGTTGATATTGCTCAGGAACATCTTGGCCGAGATGTAGTCGGTAGTGATGGGCAGCTGGACGAAAGAGCTTCCTGCAAAGATAATCAGGCCGATACGGTCTCCCTGGAGTTTATCCACGACACGCGAGATGGCCAGTTTGGCCCTGTCCAGGCGGCAGGGGGAGTAATCTTCGGCCAGCATGGAATTGGAAACGTCCAGGCAAATCATTATTTCCGCGCCTTTGGTCTCATGCTCCTTGAGTTTAGCGCCCATCTGGGGGCGGGCGATGCCAATCGTGAAGCAGAGGAAGGCGAGGGAGAAGAGTATTATCCGCACCCATCCCTTGGAACGGGACCAGGACGGCATAAGTTCGCGGACCAGGATCTCGTCGCCGAAGCGGCGGATGCGGCGACGGCGCAGGGCCCTCAGCACCCCGTAAACCAAGGGGATGACGGGCACCAGAAACAGTAGCCAAAGGTATTGAGGAGAAGCAAAGTACAACATTACGGCATCCTCCTTATAAATAAACGGACAAGCAGTTCCAGCAACAGGCAGATAAGTGCTGCCAGGGCGTACTTGCCGAACAGTTCTTTATATACCGGGAAACTGTCGATGGTGGTGCGGGCCTTCTCCATCTTGTTTATCTCGGAGTAAATCTCGGAAAGCTTGGTGTTGTCGGTGGCCCGGAAGTACCGCCCTCCGGTAACGTCTGCAATCCCCTGCAGCAGCTTTTCGTCAATCTCTACCTTCATTTGCTGCACATCTATGCCCCAGGGGGTCATGACAGGGTAGGGAGCCATTCCGTTTGCACCTACGCCTATCGTATAGACGCGAATGCCGAAGGTCTTGGCAATCTCGGCAGCAGTTTGAGGCGACACTTCTCCAGAGTTGTTTACGCCGTCCGTAAGCAGAATAACCACCCGGCTCTTGGCGTCGGAATCCTTCATACGGGCCACTGCGGTGGCGAGTCCGTTGCCTATGGCGGTGCCGTCCTCGATGAGCCCTGTCTGCACTTCTTTCATCAGGTTGATGAGGGTGGCGCGGTCGGTAGTGAGTGGACACTGAGTATAACTTTCGCCGGCGAATACCACTATACCCATGCGGTCCGAGGGCCTCTGGGCGATGAATTCAATGGCAATGTCCTTGGCTGCGCTGATGCGGTCCGGCTTGAAGTCGCGGGCCAGCATACTGGTAGAGACGTCCATCGCCAGCACAATGTCAATACCTTCCGTATCAATCTTTTCCACCTCGGTACTGGAACGTGGACGGGCAATGGCGATGACTATCATCACAAGCGCTACTGTACGCAGCGCGAAGGGAAGGTGGCGCAGTACGGCCAGAGGCGAGGTGCCACCCTTTAGCCAGGGAGCGGCGGTACTTACTCGGAGGTGCGGTCTGCGTCCGCGAAGCTCCATCCAGAGGTAGTGAAGCACCAGCAGGGCCGGAATGACCAGCAGCCACAGGAGTTTTGGATACTCGAAATACATCAGTCTTCCGCGGCCTCCTGCCCGCCTGCTTCCTTCTCTATATCAGCCTGATAGGTGCTGGTAACGAAGCTTACTGCCAGCGGCAGAGCACCGGCGTTTTCCTCTTCGTCGGCAACGTGCTTGGCGAATTTAACGAAGTCCGCCCTCTCGAAAAGTTCCTTCAGCCGGACGAACATTTCCGGAGTGATATCCTTGTCTCCCTTGAGTGCATCGAAGAGTTCCGCAGTAGTCATTTCCGGGGCGTCAACACCAAAGCGGTCTTCCATATAGAACTTAAGCGCATCCGTGATGCCCGAATAGAAAGACTTCTGCTTTTCCGGGGCCCAATAGTGGTTGGAGCGGTATTTTTCCAACTCCCTCAGTGCTACAATATATGCAGGATCCTTTGGCTTGAGGGCTTCGGCGCGACGCTTGGCGGCATTGTCTATCAACTTGAACACCAAGAGTATAAGTGCTATAAGAGCCAGTCCTCCGATCGCCCATGGAAGCACTTCCTTGAAGGTGACAGGGTACTGTATCTGTCCCTTGATATCATGTATCTCGAAGGTGGCAGTATCCACCGGCATGGTCTTTACATCCATGCTCAAGCCTTTGAATATCAAGGTGTCAACCTGCTCCTCCTTAACTCGTATCACCGGGATGTCAGGAAGATCGTAAGTGCCTTCTTCAAAAGGGACGAGCAATACGCTTGCCTGGAGGTCGAAAGGCTTCTGAAGCAGCCTTGCGCGGGCTTTTGTGTTGCGGGGATGCATTACCCGGCCGCGAACAATTGTGTCGAGCTGCCATCCGCCCAGAATTGTAAGAGTGTCATTGCTCGCTCCGGCGATATCCGGCAGGGCAATTCCCGTCTCCTTGTCGGCTCCGGTGATGGTGACGCTGTATTTAATCTGGTCCGCAATGAGGATGGAATCCCGCTTCTGGAGCTGCTGCAACACTGCATCGCCACCGGGAATAACGTCCAGCAATACGGCCAATATGATGCTAAGTAGTTTCATTTATGAGCGAAAAGTGCCATAAGACCTTTTACATAGTCCTGGTCCGTGGCAATGTCCACACTGTCTATCTGATATTTGTTGAGAAGTTTCTCTTCTTTCTGCGAGAGGGTGCCGAACCAGTCCGAGTAGGCCTTGCGGACCTTTGCGGAGTCTGTATTGACCCAGGCGGAGCGTCCGGTCTCGGCATCCTTAACATGCACCAGGCCCACTGGGACTATGCTGCGCTCGCGGGGGTCATGCACCTTGATGACGGAGAGATCGTGCCTGCCGACCGCCACTTTCAGGGCATCTTCGTAGCGAGGTGTACCGTCGCTGTCGGCATCTATCATATCGCTGAGAATAAAGGCGTTGCACTTCTTCTTGATGGCATTGGTGAGGAATCTCAGAGCGCCGGAAACGTCGGTTCCGTCAGAAGTCGGCTGCAATTCCAGCATTTCGCGTATGATGTGCAGAAGGTGGCTGCGCCCTTTCTTTGGCGGGATGAATTTCTCCACGTGGTCGCTGAAGAAGAGGGCTCCAACCTTGTCGTTGTTGAGGATGGCGCTGAAGCTCAGCACGGCGGCGATTTCTGCGATTCGCTCGCGCTTGCTGCCGCCCTGGGTGCCGAAGAGGCCGGAGCGGCTTACGTCTACCAGCAGCACCACGGTGAGTTCGCGTTCTTCCTCGAACACCTTCACATAGGGGCTGCGGAGGCGGGCGGTTACGTTCCAGTCCATGCTGCGCACGTCGTCTCCCCACTGATACTCACGTACTTCGCTGAACGCCATGCCGCGCCCTTTGAACGCAGAATGGTACTCGCCGGCGAAGACCTGATGGCTCAGCGCCTTGGTCTTTATCTCTATCTTCCGGACCTTCTTTATTAGTTCTTCTGGTGTCATTTGTTTGTTGTTGGGACCCCCTGTCAAGCCGGTGGTGACGATTATCGTCCGTCATGCCCGACCTGATCGGGCATCTCTTTACGGAACAATAACGGCATTGATCACCTTCTCGATAATCTGCTCCGTGCTAACATTCTCTGCTTCAGCCTCGTATGTAAGGCCGATACGATGCCTCAGCACTTCGTAGCAGACCGCGCGCACGTCTTCCGGAATCACGTAGCCCCTGCGCTTGATGAAGGCGTATGCCTTGGCTGCGAGGCTTAGCGAAATGCTGGCACGCGGCGAGGCACCGAAGCCTATAAGGCTTTCCAGCTCGCCGAGTCCGTATTCTTTGGGAGTGCGGGTGGCATACACTATATCCACAATGTAACGCTCTATCTTCTCGTCCATATATACCTCGCGGACCAGTTTGCGGGCGCGGACAATGTCTTCCGGGCTCACCACTGCGTTGGGCTCGGGGAACTCGCCGCTGTTGTTCATACGGACTATGAGTTTTTCCTCCTCTTTCTTGGGGTAGTCAACCAGGACTTTCAGCATGAAACGGTCCACCTGGGCTTCTGGCAGGGGATAGGTACCTTCCTGCTCCACCGGGTTCTGGGTTGCCATCACCAGGAACGGCTCCGGCAGTCTATAGGTCTTGTCACCCAGGGTCACCTGACGCTCCTGCATGGCTTCCAGCAACGCCGACTGCACCTTTGCCGGGGCGCGGTTGATTTCGTCCGCGAGCACGAAGTTGGCGAAGATGGGGCCTTTGTGAACCTCGAATTCCTCTTTCTTCTGGGAGTAGATGAGGGTGCCGGTGACATCTGCAGGGAGTAGGTCAGGTGTGAACTGAATACGGCTGAATTTGGCACTTATGGCCTTGGACAGTGTGCTGATAGCCAAAGTTTTGGCGAGACCGGGCATACCTTCGAGGAGGATGTGCCCGTCGGCCAGGAGGGCTATCATCAGGTTCTCCACAAGTCCTTTCTGTCCTATGATAACCTTGCCCATTTCAAGAGAGAGAATGTCCACGAATCCGCTTTCTTTCTGTATGCGGTCGTTGAGTTCCTTGATGTTTACGCTTTCCATATTTTGGTATTATAGTTTTTCGTCAGTGTCGTTTTTTCGACGCTTTCGCGCCTTTGTTCGGCGCATTATGCGCGCGTAACTGCCCGCAAAAACTATGCCTGCCATTCATTAACTTATTCATTTTATTATGACTCATTTCTTGCCCTTTTGAGTCAGTTTCGCCCTTTTCGCTGCCGTTTTGCCGCAAATCTGGCGGTTTTGAGTCAACGCCTCCGTTTTTTCGACCGTTTTGCCGCGAATCAATCTTTTTTCGGGCAAAGAGTCAATAGTTTTTTCTATCTTGGCAGAACCAGAGCACTAAGGCTCTGACATTAAACTATGACAAACTTTGTTTCAATTGAGGATTTCTATTCTTCCAACATCTCTTGTGGTCAACGTTCCTGGCATCTATGGACGCCAGAAAACCATCAGGTGCTTTTCACCAGCGAGCGAGATTATAAGATTGGCATGGACCTCATAGCTATAAGCGCGTTGCTGCATCCTGACGTTCGGGTGTTGACATTTGAGCTAATGAGTAACCATGTGCATATGACGCTGATTGGCAGGGAAGCCGCAGTACATGATTTATTTAACACGTTCAAAAAATATTTGGCCCGGCACTTTGAACATCAGCATTATTATGTTGATCTATCCAATTTTCTGTGCTTTCTCAGAGAACTTCGTTCAGTTGCTGAAGTTCGTGACGTTATAAGCTACAATAACAGAAACGGCTTCGTTGTCAATCCGGACACCACTCCTTTCTCTTATCGTTGGGGTGCAAACCGTTTCTTTTTCAACCCGGATGCAAAGTTGAGATATGCTAAGGATGCCACAAAAATGACAATCAGGCAGCGACGGGAACTCACACATGGTCGCGCCGCAGACGCACTTGGCAGTGTAATGATGTTGGACGGATACGCCTGTCCTATGTGTTTTTGCGACATCAAAACTGCCGAATTATTTTTTCGGAACGCATCGGATTACCTTTACTGCATTTCACGTAACGTGGAGTCCGCTAAAAAGATAGCGGAAGAATGCGGAGAAAGGGTTTTCTATACGGATGGTGAGCTGTTCCGCATAATATGCACCCTTGCAGCCGCCAAATCGAAGGGTATTTCTCCAGGCCTGTTGCCCAAGGATGCAAAAGTTGAGATTGCCAGGACCTTGCACTACGATTACAACGCCGACAACAAGAAAATCGCCCGCTTGCTTAAACTTGACATACACATTCTGAATGGAATGTTTACCTCCAGAAACAGTTAATACTGAATGTTTGATAGGAAGAGGGCGTGGCCGGGGACAGACTCTCCTGCTTCAGAACGGCGGGAAGGACCTTTGGAATCAACAATCTGATTGGCAGGGCGTTCCTGCACGGGGAGAATCAGGGCCTGAAAATCATGAATGGTACGCCGTCCGCGTCCAACTTCCAGAAGGGTGCCCACTATAGCCCTGACCATATTGCGAAGAAAACGGTCGGCCTCAATAGTGAAGCGCCAGTACAACGGCTCTTGTTCAGCACCGATTACAACGGAGTTCCTGCCACGACACGCCGGATTACCGGAAAATATGGTTGGGGTATACGGTTCCCAATGCGCTTTGAATATTGTGCAGACAGATGTTTTATTGTCGCCACCGCTCTTTTCGAAACAGGAGAAGTCGTGAGTGCCAAGGAGGGTCTGGGCAGCCAGGTTCATGGCAGCGAAGTCCACCTCGGGGTATGCGTAATAAAAGGAGTAGCGTTCACAGAATGGGTCTTTGGTTCTGTGAAGAAAATACGTATACTGCCGCTTTTTTGCATCGAAGCGCGCGTGGAATTCAGCCTCCGCCGGGGTAATACTGATGATGCTTACTGACTTTGGCAAGATGGCGTTGAGCTTGAACTGCAACTGCTTGCAGTCAAGGAAGTCCGATGCGGATGCGAGGTGGGTGGGCACGGGGCTGTTGAAGTCAAAATGGGCGACGTAGAAGCTGGCGCTTACGCCGGTGTCGGTGCGGCCGGCGCCGGTTACCTGGACGCGAGTGCGAAGCAGTGTGCAGAGCGCTTTCTCAAGCGACTCCTGTACTGAGGGACCAGACGGCTGAACTTGCCAACCGCAGAACTCGGCTCCGTTATATGCCAAATCTATTCTGTATCGCATCAATCGCAAAAATAGCATTTTTTGCCTCAAAACCGCCAGATTTGTGGCAAAACGGCAGCGAAAAGGGCGAAACTGACTCAAAATGATAGGAAATGAGTCAAAAAAACCGACTACTTCTTCGGCGGCATCCCGAACACCTATGCTGGGTGTAGCCTCTCTTTACACATAGTACGAAAATAGTAATTATTTTGATATCTTTGTGTTCATATGAAACGATTGTTTTTTCTGGCGGCCTTGATTGCGACCGTCATTTGTATCCATCCTGCCTTCGCGCGTACCGTCATCAAAAGTGTCACGGTCGGCAGCCACGACGGCAAAGCGCTGAGCTGTAAAGACATAAACAGCCCCAAGATTCGCCCGTCGCATAAACGTTATTTTTGGACGGAAGACTCGAAGCTTGCGGAAAAGATGCAGGTTCCGCGTCGCCCTTTCTCAGCACTTCCCGTCTCGGAAGATCCTGAGGTAAGCTATGGTAAGGTGCCTTCCCGCAACGAGTTCGGTATCAACCGGGGATGGTATCTTTCGCCCGACGGTGCTTCGCTGGCGGTTTACCGCGTAGATGAATCGCAAGTAAGCAGTTTTCCGCTGTTGGACATAAAGTCCCGCACCGGCAGCCTCAATAGCGTAAAATATCCCATGAACGGGATGGCTTCCGAGCGCGTTAGCCTCTGCGTTTGTGACACCTTGGGTAATATACGCAGCACGCTGGATGTCAGCGACTTTACAGATGAGCGCTACCTTGCCGGAGTGAGCTGGACACCGGATTCCCGCCAGATTCTCCTGCAGGTGCTGGACCGCAGCCAGCATCACATGCATCTCAACCTTTATAATGCTGAGGACGGTAGCTTCGTGCGCACGCTGCTGGAGGAGCACAACGATGCATGGGTGGAACCCCGCAGCGGAGTCAACTTCCTGAAAAGCACTCAATTATTCATCTACAGTACGGACAATCGGGACGGTTTCCGCCAGTTATATCTGTGCGATATGGACGGCGGTGTAAGGCGTATTAGCCAGTGCGATGCGGACGTAAGTTATCTGGCAAACGACGGAGAGTACATTTATTATACATCCGCCGAAGTGTCGCCGATAGAAAACCATCTCTTCCGTGTAAGGGTTAAGAAGCCCCGCAAGAACTTGACGCTTAAGTCGATAAAGCTTGGTGCGGCGGAACGCCTGACGAGCGCTCCCGGCTGGCACAGCATAAATATGAGTCCCGACTGCAGGCACTTCACCGACAGTTGGAGTTCTTTGGACGTCCCGGGCTGCGGGCGTTTGTGCAAGGCTGATGGCACCGTGGAACGCGAACTCTATGAGGCGGCGGATCCAATTATGCCGTATCTTCCTGTAACTGTGGAACTTGGCACGGTTCCTTCTGCCGATCCGCAGTATAGTAACTATTATCGTCTGGTGAAGCCGGTGGACTTCGATCCCTCGCGCAAGTATCCCCTTATTGTGTATGTTTACGGCGGACCGCATAGCCAGATGGTCAGCGACAGCTGGCTCGGAAAGGTGCGTTACTGGGAGCTGCTCATGGCACAAAAGGGCTATGTGCTTTATATTCAGGATAATCGAGGGACAGATAATCGTGGAGCCGGGTATTCCAGGGCGATTAACCGCCGCTGCGGTGAGGCTGAAAGTGAAGACCAGATTGCAGGCCTGAGGGAGTTGATTTCCGAAGGATGGGTGGATGAAGGGAGGATAGGTGTTGTGGGCTGGAGTTATGGCGGCTTCATGGCGCTTACGCTGGCGACCAGGTATCCTGAGATGTTCAAGGCGGCTGCCGCCGGCGGCCCGGTGATTGACTGGAAGTGGTATGAGGTGATGTACGGGGAACGCTATATGGATACGCCGGAGACTAATCCCGAGGGCTTTGCAGCTACGTCGCTGGTGGACAAGGTGTCGCAACTGAAAGCCAGGCTTCTGATTTGTCAGGGTATGAATGATGCTACTGTGCTGCCTATCAACTCTTTGAGTTTTATGCAGTCTTGTGTGGAGCATAATGTGGTCGCGAGTTATTTTCCGTATCCGAGGAGCGAGCATAATGTGGTGGGGCCCTGGAGGGAGCAGTTGTATCTTGTTTTGACGGATTTCTTTGAGGCTAATTTATAATGGGTTACACAGAGGTAGTCGAGGCTTTGTACGAGAGGCACCGGAGTGTGCGCGACGCCGGGTTCAGCGGCGACGCTTATAAACCGGGGCTGGAGTCGATGGCGGCTTATGCCGAGTTCCTTGGTCATCCGGAGCGGGGATTCCGCTCGATTCATGTTGCGGGGACCAACGGGAAGGGGACAGTTTGCTCCATGCTGGCCGCCGCCCTTTCTGCCCGCGGCCTCCGCGTCGGTCTCTATACCTCTCCTCACCTCCTCGACTTCCGCGAACGTATCAAAATAGTTACTTTACCGTCTTTTTCGGAGATTCCGGAGGAACGAAGTGACGACAGAGGGGTTTTAAGGGGAACCTCCCCTTATCCCCTGGGGGTGCAGGGGGATAGTTGTTTACCGTCTTTTTCGGAGATTCCGGAGGAACGAAGTGACGACAGAGGGGTTTTAAGGGGAACCTCCCCTTATCCCTTGGGGGTGCAGGGGGATAGTTGTTTCCCGTCTTTTTCGGAGATTCCGGAGGAACGAAGTGACGACAGAGGGGTTTTAAGGGGAACCTCCCCTTATCCCTTGGGGGTGCAGGGGGATAGTTGTTTACCGTCTTTTTCGGAGATATCCGAAAAAGCGGTATGCGAGTTTATGGAGCGGTACGACAGGGAGGGACTGACGTTTTTTGAGGTGACTACGGGGATGGCGTTCTGGTGGTTTGCTGAGCAGAAGGTGGATGTGGCGGTGATTGAGACGGGGCTCGGCGGTCGGTTGGACAGTACCAATATAATTGTTCCGGAGTTGTCTGTGATTACGTCTATCGGCCTGGACCACTGCGATTTGCTGGGTTCTACCAGGGCTGAAATCGCGGCTGAGAAGGCTGGTATCTTCAAACCGGGGGTGCCGGCGCTGGTCTGGGGGCGTGACGATGAGACGCAACCGGTTTTCGAGCGTGTAGCAGCGGAAGCAGGCGCTCCGCTATATTATGCCGAGGATTACCCTCCTGCCATTAAGAGCGAAGCGAAGAATCTCCCCGACCCGGGCGCTCCCGGCCCCTGCGCCGCCATAGATGCCCGTATCACCCTCGCTGCCCTTCATATCCTTAATCTGCAGCCTTCCTCTGCCGGGTACCGGGCTATCGCCGACGCGGCGCGCATCACAGGCCTCCGCGGCCGCAGCGAAGTGCTCCTGCGCAACCCCTTGACCATCTGCGACATCGGCCACAATCCCCCGGCCCTCAAGCAGATGATGACCTACCTCCGTTCCCTTTGCGGTAACAATCCTCTTATTATCATCTACGGCATCATGCGCGACAAGGCAATAGACGACATATTACCCATACTTCCCGCAGACGCGGAATACTACCTCGTGCAGCCGCAGACTCCCCGTGCCATGCCCCTGCAGGCTCTGGCACTGAAATTGAAAAAACTCAATACCGTGGCCTCGGGCACGGTAGCGCAAGGTGTTCAGTCTGCTTTGGAACGTGCGCGCGAACTTCCCGGAGCCGTGATTTACATAGGTGGAAGTACCTTCGTGGTATCTGAGGCCATCACATACATAGAGTCATTATGAAACGTTTGGCATTTACCCTGGCATTGTTGTTAAGCACAATGGTTGCATTTTCCCAAAACAAAGACGCAGACAAGCACACTCTGGTAAGTCTCTGGAAAACTTACTACAAGGCCGAGCAGGCAGACCGTCCCCAGGACCAGCTGAAGGCCCTGGAAGCTATCAAGGAAGAAGCCGTCCACAAGCGTCTGGCATGGGATTTCTATGATGCCTCAAACCGCTATGTATCAGTTCGTTCCTCCATTAACTGGAAGGACCGGGACGAGGCTCTCAAGGCCCAGGACCGGGAGGTGGATGCATTCCCCGAGCCCGTGGTGACGTTCTTTCATTATTACCACAGCTGGAAGTCCCAGCGTCTTGCCGCCTTTGTGGAAGAAAACAAGTCCAAACTTCAAAATGCCAGCAACCCTGAGTTCTACCGGGAGGACTATAGGATCAATTCCTCGCGTTTTTTCGGTCCGGCACTGCAGAAACTTATAAAGAACGACTATGAATATGCCCTCTGGAGCCTCTGTCTCGGAGGTATTAAAAGCCCTATAAACGATTACTATACAGGACGTTATCCGGAAGAGGCCTTCCTGGAGTTCAAGGCGCTGGACTCCATGAACGACAAGGATGCCGACAGCAAGTACAAGCAGTTCGCCAAAAAGTATAATGGCAAGGCGGTGGCCCTGATGGCACGCCAGCGGCTTTTGGAAATGGAATTTCATCAGCTCGGCAAGGATAATAAAGGCAGGTCCGAAGACTACAAGAGGCTCCGCGAAAAATGCCGTGTCTATGAGAGCGACCGCAGTAAGTTCACCGGCATGGAGAAGGTCGTGGCGGACTGCTGCACAGAGGTGAAGAGTATTGCAGAAATACTGGACAGCAAAGATATCCGTACCCACATCAAAGACGACAAACTGACCATTACGGTGCGTAATATCCGCTCCCTTAACTTGCATGTTCTCAACGGCTCCAAAGTGGTTTACCAGGCCACCCTCACAAACAGGCGCGGCAGCTATTACATTCAGGATACTATTCAGGCCGCCCTTCCCACACTAGACGATGCTGAATACACGGTAATATGTAAGTCCGGGGATTGCGAAGACCAGAGTGAATGGAGCAAACACAGCCTCTCGGTATCGATGCGCCAGGATGCGCAGGGCTACAGGGTATATGTTGCGGACTACATGAGCGGCAAGCCCCTCGAGAGCTGCGACCTGGAGCTGCTGGACGCAGACGAACGCCACATTGCAAAAGTGGAAAACGTCGCTCTCGACGGCTTTACTCCTCTCCCTGAAAAGTTGGCCGCAAAAATTCCCAACAACGGAGTTTTCTACGTGCGCGCAGTTCTTAAAGAGTCCGGAAGGCTGCTGGATTCCCGAAGAGCATTTAACTTCAGCAGCGAGTCCAGGCGGAGCGACTCGGGGAGCAGCGTCATCCGTGGAATTATACTGGCAGACCGCAAAGCCTTCAACCCTGGAGAGACGGTCCAATTCAAAGCCATCTGCTACACTGGTACTTACGAATATCAGCCACTTCCGGCAGGGGAGAAGGTCGAGCTGGCCCTTTTCGACCCTGAAAACAAGGAGCTCAACAGAGTGACCCTCATCACCAATGAGTTCGGTTCAGTCAGCGGCAGTTTTCCTCTCGGCGGCGGTTCCCGAGGCGGCCGTTATACCCTCAGACTGTCAAAGAACGGACGTTCCCTCTCCAGCATTCAGTTGCGTGTAGATGAGTTCGTGCTGCCTACCTTCGACCTTAAATGGGATGAAGACAACAGGCTGTATCTCCCGGGAGACGAGGTGAAGGTCTGCGGTCAGGTGAAGGCCTATTCCGGGCACTCCGTGGGCAAGGCGGTTGCGCGCTACCGTGTCAATATGGGCAGCGGCGCCGATGAAATGGGCGAACTTACGCTTGGCTCGGACGGCCGTTTCTGCATATCTTTCAAGGCGCAGGAAATGTATTATGCCCGCTCTTATCCGGTTTCCGTAACTGTTACCGACGGCACCGGCGAGACTCTGGAATTCAGCACCGCAAAGTATGTCAACGTCAAGGTTCCACTGTCTCTTTCCATTCTCAACGACGTTGACGGCAGATATACGCTCAGCGGCCATGAGCGGCACGGCAACTCCGGCTGGATAGTTCGCGACGATACCGCGGACGTCCGTTTCAGTGCCGGCGGCCTCGAGCGCGAAAGCTTGAAAATCAACTATAAAGTAATATCTGACGTCAGCGGCAAACAGGTCGCCCACGGCAAGCTGACCAAAGGTGAGGTAGTCAAGATTCCCATCGAAAAGCTTACTTCCGGCCTCTATCGCCTGGAGGCCCGCGCAACGGCGACAAAGGCCGACGGAGCGACGGTGGAGACATTGACCATCGGCACCTTCGTAAAGGCATCGGACGAAGATACCAGTCTCGACATGGATGTGAGCTGCTTCTTCAAAGAACTTGGCGGTGAGGATATCGCCCTGCAGATAGGCAGCACCGAGGGCCCCGTATGGGCCGTTGCCGAACTCTTCGGGAGCGGCAATGAACACCTTGGTCAGCAAATAGTTACCCTAAGCGGAAAAAGAGGGAAGCCGGGATCCCTCAGGACCATAAGTTTCAAGCGTCAGGCAGATTGGCCGGAGTCGCTCTCCATGAACGTGTTATGGTTCAAGAACGGCTCCAGCTATAGCTACACCCGTAGTATCCTGCTGCCTGTGCCGTCCATCAAACTGCCTTTGGAATTCACCCGCTTCACAGATACCACACGCCCGGGGAAGGAGTGTTCCATTATCATCAAGACCCTTCCCGGGGTGGAATGTGCCGCCACGGTGTTCGACAAAGCCACGGAGACCATAGCCTCCAACTATTGGCCGGTGGTTTCTCTGAGCCGCAGGCCCGAGCCGCACGTCGGTTATACAAATGTCTGTGGAGTCAACGAAACCCGCTACTCAATGGTTTACGAGACCAGTGGAGGCTTGCGGGGGAATTCAGTCGCTCCGTTTGCCAAGGTCGAGTCTTCAGCAATGGTGGAAGACAGGGTGGCACCGGAATCCGATTCCGCCGTTGCCGAAGAAAGTGCTAATATTCCTGCCGTGCGTGAGGATTTCGCGGCCACCATAGCCTGGGAGCCTCATCTGCGTTCCGATGCCAACGGCGAAATAGAGTTGAAATTCAAAGGAGGAGACCGCCTGTCAACCTATTTGGTACAACTTTTTGCCCACGGAGAAGGCATGCAAAACTCACGCATTCGCCGCGAGATGCAGGTAAGCATACCTGTGAAACTTTCTCTTGTGGAGCCTCTGTTCTTATATGAGGGAGACCTGTACACCGCCCGCGCCACCGTTGCCAGCAACCTGAAGCACAAGGTCCCGGGTCGCATGGCGATTCGTTTCTATGACGGAGCCGACTGGCGAAGCGCCCGCGTGCTTGCCACCAGGAGCGTCCGCATAGACCTTGAGTCCGAGGGCTCCGGATCTCTGGATGCCCCGTTCAAGGTGCCGGCCGCCATCAAGGAAATCGGAGTGCTTGTAAATTTTGTGCCCGATGACGGGGATGAAGCTTCCGATGCCCTTTTTGTGACGATTCCGGTGAAAGAGGCCGTCCAGACGCTTACCGAGGCTCACTCGGCCCTGCTCCGCGACCCTGCCGGGAGGGAAGAACTGATAGCCCGTCTGCGTTCGGAGTTTGTCAATATAGACGCATCAGGGCTGGAACCCGAGGATCGCAGTATAATTAACTTGATAGGTGAGGCTGTGCCTCAGATGGTAGAGCCTAAGGGTAAGGATGCCCTTAGCCTGACCGAGGCTTGGTATGCTAACCATCTTGCGCGGAGGCTGGGTGCTCCCGGTCTGGAGGATGCTGCCATGAACGACCTGGCCGATAAGATTGCCGCCTGCCAGAACCAGAACGGCGGAATTGCCTGGTTCGATGGGTTGGAGGCTTCGGCGGTTATAACTGCTGCCGTTTTGCAACGCGTGGCCGCGTTGCAAAACACTTCCTCCCACCTTCCAATTGATATCGAAGCGGCTGTCAAGTACCTGGACAACAGCTACTTCGCTTCCACGGGCCGGCCGTGGTGGTGGGGTGGAATAGACATGGAGAAATACCTCCATACGCGTGCCCTCTACCCTTCCGTCCCGTTTGAAGTGAAGAACGGTATGGAGCTGAAGGAGTTCAAGAAAAAGGTCAGGAACTACCTCGTCCCCGAAGCTAAACGTGGCCTGAATGCCCAGATTCTCGCCAAGGCGCGCCGTCTCCGTACCCTGCAGCTTCTCTCGCAGAGCGATGATGGCGTAAAGCTGGCCAAATCCTGGGGAATATCTATCAAAAAACGCCTCCTTCGTTCGATGGACGCCGATATCGAGTCGCTCCTGCAGTATGCCGTGGAGCACAAGAGCGGTGGCTATTATTATCCCAATGCCGTGATGCCCTGGCGCGGCCTGATGGAGAGTGAGCTTTATGCCCACGCCCTACTGTGCGACCTCCTGACAGACTGCACAGGAGATTCCTCCGTTCCGCTTCGCTCCGGTCAGAATGGCAAAAAGGGAAGAACCGTTGCTGAAGGCCTTCGGCTATGGATGATGGTTCAAAAGGAAACTCAAAAATGGTACGACGACGCGGCGTACCTTGAGGCCATCGCCTCCGTGCTCCGAGGCGCTCCCGAGACCCTGGAAGCCAAAGTCGTCCTGCTCAGCGGCAGTTTCACCAAACCCTTCCCGGATGTCAGGCAAGCCGGCAACGGCTTCACCGTCTCCTGCCAGTGGAGCGTAAACGAGAAACCACTGGAGCCAGGAGACGTTCTCAAGCTCGGTGACAAGGTAAAAGCTACGTACAGCATCTGGAATGAGGAAAACCGCAGCTTTGTACGTATTACAGCACCCCGTCCCGCCTCCTTCCGCCCTGTCAACCAGCTTTCCGGCCGCTTCGGATGGTGGCTTTCTCCCCTCAGCTGCGGTTCTTGGCAATACAGTCCTCAGGGGTACCGTAATGTGCTGAAAGACAAGACTGAATACTGGTTCGACAGCTATCCTGAGGAGAACACTGCCATCACGGAGGAGTTCTTTGTTGCTCAAGAAGGGGAGTTCCAGACGCCAGCGATAGAGGTCGAGTCGCTTTACGCCCCGCACTATCGCGCCAACGGCGAAGGCCGCGGCCATCTGGTTTCCTCCAGCCCTAAATAGCAGCTAATCATGCCCGGGCATCCCTCTCGTAGAGACAACCGGTACTCCTTATCGAAAATAATGCGTATATTTGCTTGACAAGTATGGACCAGGCGCTGACTGCTAAATACATTATCGACGGAGTGCCGCAGGAACTGACTCCTGCGGAGTTGCTTGCGCCGGTGTTGGAGAAGGCCCCGGAGACCGAGGACCCCGGGGGCACCGTGATAGACGAGACCATCGACCCGGCTCCAGGGCCCATTGTCCTTGATCCGGCCCTCACGGACAGTTATCTGGCAGCCCTTGATGTGTATCAGAGGCAGATTCCTGTGCCTTTTGCTGCCCCATGTACCCGCGAGCGCATAGCTGAAACCCTGATAGACAGCGTCTGGCGAGTGGGCAATTTCCGCCTGGACGACCTTGCACTCACGGTCAAATGGACCTTCAATCCCGGCGCTGTGGGAGATATGTCGGCTTTCTACGCTTCCGTAGAGGCGGCGGCAGATTATATAGACGCCCTTGGCATCGCGCTGCGCCGCTACGCCTGCGAAACAGATGCTTTCGGTGTCAAGATCGCCACTCCTTTTTCCGGCGCCCCGCTGCTGGTGGACTCCGAAATCCGACCGGACCCGAAGAGTTGGATAGTGTACGTCCCCTTCGATACTTCCGACTACCGTCTCGGCGGCTCGCTGTTGTCGCAATCTCTCGGGTTGCGCGGTGGGACGGCACCGCAACTTATTGATGCCGACTATTTTATCGACTGCTTCGAACTTGTCCGGGAACTGGCGGAAGACGGTATTCTGATGTCTGCCGTGACCGTAGGCGCAGGAGGACTTGGGGCGGCCCTCAAGAAGATGGCTGCCGGCGGGACTGGCATTTCCGCAGACCTTTCCGACATACTTCGGGCTTCGGGTGCCGATGTGCAGCATGTGCTCTTTTCCGAGATTCCCGGGGCCCTGGTTCAGGTGAGGGACACAGATTTCGACTACATAGATGCGGAATTCATCCTGCAAGACGTTGCGTATTTCCCTCTGGGACACCCTGTTTCGGGAGGAGGACTGCAATTTGCCGCATCTGTGAAGCCTGGTATTCAGACTATACTTGAGTCCCTGATGCAGAATGCTGAGGGGGAAGACTGACACACATATATGGGTAAAGCTAAAATCTTTGTGCTGGATACAAATGTGATTCTGCACGACCATAAGGCTATCCGCCATTTTCAGGACAACGACCTGGTGATTCCGGCGGCGGTGATTGAAGAAGCGGATAAATTCAAAAAAGGCAACGACACGCTGTCGTACCATGCCCGGGGGTTTATGCGCGACCTGGACAAGATATCCAACGGACATTCCTTCGGAAAGGACGGCATTCCCATAGGGAAGGGGCTGGGACGCATAAAAGTGGAACCCAATCATCCCTTCTCTCCGGAATTTGCAGACCTCTTCAAAGACGATACCCAGGACCACCGCATCCTGGCAACGGCCATGTGGGTGAGGGATACGAATCCCGGAACCTTCGTGGCACTCGTAACCAAGGATGTAAACCTCAGGCTCAAGGCCAAGGCGGCAGGTATGGCGGTACAGGACTACCTTTCCGACAAAGTTGAGGACGACCATCTGGAAGAAAGGCAGAGAGAGGTTATGCGCAAGGAACTTCCCTCAGAACTTATGCAGGCCCTGTGCTACGGTCCGGAGAATGCGATTCCCTGGGAGGCGGCGGACAGCAGGCACCCCCAGCCCAACCAGTTATACAAGTTCGCATGGGAAGAGAAGGCTGCAGGGGCGGCGCCTGATGCTTCCGGCGCCGCAGTCTGCGCCCGCTACGACGCAGATCGCAATGCAATCGTGCTGGTGAAGACCCGCGAGGCCTTTGGCATACGTCCCCGCAATGACGAGCAAAAAATGGCTCTGGACGCCTGTCTCAACCGCAAAGTGGAGTTGGTCGCGCTGACCGGAGGCGCAGGAACCGGCAAGACGCTTCTGGCCCTGGCCTCTGCCCTGGAGCAGGAAAAGGAATACGAGCAGATTATTCTTTCTCGTCCCGCAGTAGTCCTTGGTAACCAGGATATTGGCTTCCTGCCTGGAGACCAGAAGTCCAAGATGGGCCCTTTCCTGCAACCTCTGATGGACAACCTCAATGTAATCAAAGAGCAGTTCCGCCCCGGCTCGCGCGAGGCTCAGCGCATAGAGAACATGCTTACTATGGAGAAGCTGATTATTGAGCCTCTGGCCTATATCCGCGGACGTTCGCTGGGTAAATGCTTTTTCATAATAGACGAGGCTCAAAACCTCACTCCCCATGAGATAAAAACTATCATCACCCGCGCCGGTGAGGGGACCAAGATGGTTTTCACGGGAGACATCTTCCAGATAGACCAGCCTTACCTGGACCAGTGGTCCAACGGCCTCACCCACTTGTCCGAGAAGCTCAGCGGCCAGAAACTATTCCAGCATGTTTTCCTCCGCAAGGGAGAACGCAGCGAACTGGCAGACATGGCCGCCAAATTATTATAGATTTTTTACTATATTTGCGAGATTTATTGATAATCATAATTCACTAAATATTTTTACAACCACTATGTTTGAGAAAAAGAAAAGGGTGTATCGCTTTGGCGGCAAGACCGCTGAGGGCGACGGATCTATGCGTGAACTCCTCGGCGGCAAGGGTGCAAACCTCGCTGAGATGAGCAAGCTCGGGATGCCTGTCCCGGCTGGTTTTACTATTACAACCGAATGCTGTGCAGAGTATTATGAACTTGGCGGCGGCTACACAGAAGACCTCAAGAAGGATGTAGCAGCGGCTCTTGAAGCTACAGAGAAGCTCATGGGCAAGAAATTCGGCGACACGCAGGATCCCCTCCTCGTAAGCTGCCGTTCCGGTGCCCGCAGCTCTATGCCCGGTATGATGGATACCATCCTCAATATCGGTCTGTGCTCCGATACCCTTCCCGGTATGATTAACAAAACCGGCAATCCCCGTTTCGTATATGACGCATACCGTCGTCTCATCATGATGTACTCCGACGTGGTCATGGAGAAGGCTGAGGGTATAGAACCTGCGGACGGCCAGGGCATACGCCAGCAGCTGGACCGTATGATGGAAGAACTTAAGGAAGCCCGTGGCTACAAGTCCGACACCGAAATTACCGCAGACGAGCTCAAGGACCTTTGCGAGAAGTTCAAGGTGAAGGTTAAGGAGGTTCTCGGGGTCGAGTTCCCCGACACCGCCCACGACCAGCTCTGGGGCTCTATCGGCGGCGTTTTCAAATCCTGGAACGGAAAGCGCGCAATCGCATACCGCCGTATCGAGAAGATTCCCGATGATTGGGGCACTGCAGTCAACGTCCAGTCCATGGTATTCGGCAATATGGGTGAGACTTCCGCTACCGGTGTGGCTTTCTCCCGCAACCCTGCCACAGGCGACAATAAGTTCTACGGAGAGTGGCTCATCAACGCCCAGGGCGAAGACGTGGTTGCCGGTATCCGTACCCCCAACCCTCTGAACGAGGCCACCAAGTCCGAGCAGAACAAGCATCTTCCTTCGCTGGAGACCGCCATGCCCGAGGTTTACGCGGAGCTTGACGGTATACGCAAGCGTCTTGAGGACCATTTCCACGATATGCAGGATATCGAGTTCACCATTCAGGAAGGTAAGCTCTGGATGCTCCAGTGCCGTATCGGCAAGCGTACCGGCATCGCCGCCCTGCAGATGGCAATGGATATGCTCTCCGAGGGCATGATCGATGAGAAGGAAGCCGTCATGCGCGTTTCCCCCGCCCAGCTGGACGAGATTCTTCACCCTATACTCGATCCCGCTTCCGAGAAGAAGGCCGCAGTTATCGCCAAGGGTCTCCCGGCATCTCCGGGCGGAGCCGTAGGTACAATTGTATTCACCTCCGAGGCCGCCATGGAGGCAGCTGCCGCCGGCATGAAGGTCATCCTCATCCGTGAAGAGACTTCTCCGGAAGATATTGAAGGCATGCGTGCATCCGCCGGTATCCTTACCACCCGTGGAGGCATGACCTCCCACGCCGCTCTCGTGGCACGTGGATGGGGCAAGTGCTGCATCGTGGGCTGCGAGGCCATGAAGATCAACCTTGCCGGCAAGAGCGTCAGCTTCGGCGACGCCACCTACAAGGAGGGCGACTGGTTCTCTCTCAACGGTTCCAAGGGCTATGTCTATGCTGCCAAGATCGACACTATGGACGCCAGCGAGAACCCTCTGTTCATCAAGTTCATGCAGATTGTCGACAAATACCGCCGTCTGGGCATACGTACCAACGCCGACACTCCTGAGGATGCGGCACGCGCACTGTCTTTCGGCGCCGAGGGCATCGGTCTATTCCGTATAGAGCACATGTTTTATGGCAAGAACTCCGAGACTCCTCTGGCAAAGCTCCGCAAGATGATTCTCAGCGACACCGACGCCGAGCGCAAGGCTGCTCTTGCCGAGCTGGAACCTTTCATGAAGGCTTCCGTCAAGAGCACCCTCAAGATTATGGACGGCAAGCCGGTCGTGTTCCGTCTGCTTGATCCTCCTCTGCACGAATTCGTTCCCAAGGGTGAGGAGAAGGAGAAGGAGCTGGCCAACGAGCTTGGCATCTCCGTTTCCGAGATTGAGAAGCGCGGGGAGAACCTCCATGAGGTCAACCCTATGATGGGACACCGCGGAGTCCGTCTGCACGTGACCTATCCTCTCATCGCCGAGACTCAGTACCGTGCAATCTTCACTGCCGAGGCAGAACTCCAGAAGGAAGGTCTGCATCCCGTTCCCGAGATTATGATTCCTGTTACCGTGTCCGAGCGCGAACTTCGTTTCCAGAAGGCTATCTGCGAAAAGATACGCGAGCAGGTGGAGGCCTCTACAGGCGAGGCCCTTATCTATAAGTTCGGTACCATGATCGAGATCCCTCGTGCAGCCCTTACTGCAGACCGCATGGCCCGTACCGCCGAGTTCTTCAGCTTTGGTACCAACGATCTCACCCAGATGACCTTCGGCTTCAGCCGCGACGACGTGGGTACCTTCATGGGCGACTATCTTGGCAACAAGATCGTCGATGCGGACCCGTTCCAGACCATAGACGTGAAAGCAGTTGGCAAACTTGTCGAGTTTGGTATCCAGGGTGGCCGCAGCAAGCGCCCGGACCTCAAGTGCGGCGTTTGTGGCGAGCACGGCGGCGATCCTGACTCTGTCCACTTCTTCAACCGTATCGGCGTGGACTACGTCAGCTGTTCTCCTTTCCGCGTGCCTATCGCCCGTTTGGCTGCAGCGCAGGCCGCTATCAAGCAAAACTCCTAGTTGGAGTTTTGCTTGACTACGTTTGAATGATGGGGCGTACCCCCTCAAATTTTCCTACGTTTTGTACAAGGTCCCCTGGAAACCGGGGGACCTTGTACATTAATTGGCTCGGATGTTGTAGAAATGGCGGATAAATATTACTTTTGCGGGCCGATTGAGATATGAGACGTTTCCTCATTATATTATATATAGGTATGGTAGCTATGACCACGGCCGGAACAATGACGGCTGCGGCACAAACCTCCTCAAAATCCGGCAGCTCCGAACAGGCACTGGCGGAGAGGCTGCTGAAGGACAATCGCAAAGACAAGAAGTCCGACGTCCAGGAACCTCTGATAGACTTCACCCACCGATGGGCGGATTTCAATATTACCATCAAGCTTTCCAAACTCAAGACCCTCAACAAATTCATGCCCAAAAGTCTTAGGAGGGAGATAGGGGATGAGTACTATCCCGAGATAAGGAAGCAGCTTGCAACAAAAGACTCGATGCACTTCAAAGAAGGGGATGCCAGCGTGGAGCGCTATCCGGACGGCAAAGTGAAGCTCAGCTTGAGTTTCCCCAACTTCATAATGGTCATACGTGAGGTTACATGGGAGCAACTCGACGAGTTATTCGGAGAGTATTTTGGCTATAAAGCAGAATAATTTGCCTGTTTTTAGCCCTTATAAGCCCCTCAGAAGGCGAAAAAAGCTAAAAAAGTCGCAAAAAAGTTGCATACATAATTTTTTCTATTTACATTTGCGCGTTAAATGGTTTATTGGGCAAGTGGGTATTGTACCCATTCCGCGCTGTAAATCATGCTTTGGCAAGGTTACTAAACCCTAGAACATAAATTATTTTAATAATTTTTTAAACAATTCATTTTATGAAAAAATTCTTTAGATTGGCAATCGTGTTCGCCATCGCTGGCGCAGCACTTTTGACTGGATGTACCAAGGACTACGGTACAGACATCGCTGATCTGCAGAGCGCTGTTTCCGGCATCAAGAGCGATATTAAGGCTCTCCAGGATGCTGTGAAGGACGGTGTTGCAATCAAGGATGTCCGTTCCGATGGAAATGGTGGCGTTATCATCGAACTTGCCAACGGCAAGACTTACACCGTCGAGAAAGGCGCAGCCGGCAAAGATGGTAAGGACGGCCAAAACGGCAATGACGGCAAGGACGGCAAGGACGGCAAGGACGGCAAGGACGGCAAGGATGGCAATGACGGCCAAAACGGCAAGGATGCCGACGTCTGGACTATCGGTACTGATGGCTTCTGGTACAAGAACGGTGAAAAGACCGAATTCCAGGCTATCGGCAAGGACGGCAATGACGGCCAAAATGGAAACGACGGCGCCGATGCCAATATCTGGACAATCGGTGAGGATGGTTTCTGGTACCTAAATGGTGAAAAGACCGAATTCCAGGCTATCGGCAAGGACGGCAATGACGGAAAAGACGGCAATGACGGCAAGGACGGCAATGACGGAAAAGACGGCAATGACGGAAAAGACGGCAATGACGGAAAAGACGGCAATGACGGCAAAAACGGTGACTACTGGAACATCGAGGCAGACGTCGATGGCAACCTCTTCTTCGTGAAGATTGACGGCGAAACCAACGAGAAAGCTGTTCCTGAGCAGAAGGTCCTTATCACCTTCGGTGCAAACCAGCCTGTAACCGCAGTCTGGGAGAACGGCAAGCTCAGCCTCTACAATGTTAGGGGATTAGCAGTTGGCGAGGCTCTCGTTATCAATACCAAGGCATATCTCAAGAGTCTGGCATTCGTTCCCGAGGTTATCTTCGACGGTCTCGGCGTTATCGAGGTATTCGAGCTCTATCACGCAGACGTGGATGACGAGTATGTTGATGAGGCAGAATTCGAATATGCATTCCCCAGGGTTATCCAGCAGGATATGGAAGAACAGGAAGGTGAACCCGCTGAAGGTACCTTCATCGGAACCGCTCCTACCGTTGTTACCTATCGTATGAACCCTCAGCTTGCTGATGCAGATGACTATGTTTTCTCATTCATCAACCGCGAAGTTGAGACAAGGGCAGCCGATGACGATCACGATCTCGTAAGCATTGTTGGTGTGCCTGTTCAGAACGGCTCTTTCCTCGATGTTGAAATTCAGCTCAACGATGCTATTCTCAACGGCGGTGCTGCCCGCTGGCAGGACAACGATATCGTTGCTCTCGAGGCTACCTGCATGGACAACAGTGATTTCGCTCCTTTCGGCGAGGTTATAGTTTCTGACTATCAGTATCTTGACAAGAAGGACAATGTCACCTATACTATCATAGACAAGCCCGAGTGGGAAGATGGCGATGAGGTTAAGATCCTTCCTCATATCGGTGATTACATCCCTATCGAGCACAATAGTGCCGACTCTCTGTGGACTGAGATGAAGTACGATGATAAACTCGACCTTGAGTCCCTGGTTCTTACCTATGCGAACGAAGCCGGTGAACTTGCTTCCGAAAAAGACATCGTTCCCGAGTATGAATTCTGGTTCGCCGGACTCGATGAGGACGGAAAAGTTACTATCGCTAAGAACGGTGTCGACGCTCCTTACATTGAGACTGAGGCCAATACCAACCAGAACCGCTTCGTCAAGTTCCTCGAGGACGGTAAGACCATCATGGTCGATGACGCTTTCGTGAGCCTCCTCACCCCTGCTGTCAACCGTACCCCTCTCATCTATGTCAAGGCTTCTTATAAGGGTTATCCTCTCGCTGACGCTTTCATCAAGATTAAGATTGTCAAGGATTTCTCCGAGCCTGATGAGGCACTTGGTTGGGATGTGTTCATCACCCACGATATCACCATCAGCTATGAAGCTCTTGCCGAAGCTGGGAACGGCACCAGTGAGGGTGAGTCCGGTAGTATGACTGCACCTCGTCAGAACTATGTTGATCCTGAGGATAACACCCTGATCGTTGACTGGGAAGAGATGAACCGTTGGGTATTCAACGACGAAGATGTAGACCTTACTTACGAACTCTTTGCTAAGGGAACTGAGACCATCGAGAAGAAGTATGATGCTGCTCATCCTATGCTTGTTCTCATCAATGACGATGAGCCTGTTGTTCCTACGACCGATGTTTGCCCTGATCCTGATGAGGCATATCTTACTCCTCTGTCTTTCATCAATGCATACTATCCTGGTGTCAGCCGCTTTGCACAGAGCCCTGAGAACTGGGGACAGAGTACCAATATCCTAAGTCTTACCATCAACCCTGAGGTTGATCTTGAAGCTAAGACCTATGTTTATGTACTCTATCGGCCTCTTGACAATACCAAGTATCCTGGTGTAGTTGTCCGCTTCTCCTTCTCTGTTGAAAAGCACGAGCATGAGTTCAGCCTCTTCAACTGGCAGCTCAACCCGGACTACACCCTTGGTACGATGGAATTCCTCAATGAGGATGAGCCTCAGGATTACACAGAATCTGCTTCTCCTTACGATGTTTACGGTGCAGTCCGCGTAAAGGGTACCGACAATGGTAACAGGTCTGCTTTCCTCGAGCACTTCAAGGAGTATGGTCTGAGCGGTATCGATATCCCTGTTGATGCAACTGGTGCTCCTATCGAGAACAATGTCTATCGCTTCGAGATCATGAACTATGCTGATCCTGATGTCTACATTGAAGATCTTACCGGAGTTCTTGCTCCTGCATCTTACGATCGTGACCTGGATGGCAAGTACTATTGGTATGTTGATATCACTGCTGAGCAGCTCCTCGCCATGATTAATCTCGATCCTGATGCTGCTAAGCCTGAGATTGTTCTTTCTGAGGCCCCCGTTCTTGGTGATAGCTTCGAGATTCTCGTGAAGGTGAGAGAGACTTGCGAGATTGCCGTTGAAAGGCCTGCGGCTGTTGAAGAGGAATGTGCAGAGGGTTACTACTATGTGGTATTCCAGTCACTCAAGCTCTTCATAGAGGCTGATGATGTACAACTCGGAACATTCAAGGAGTGGAACGACTTTGCATACGCATACGAATTCGTAAAGGATCAGGCTGTCAAGGATGTCAACGGTAACGTTATCTTCGAATGGAGGGATGCCGAAACCGATCCTGCCGCGGAGAATGCCGGCTGGTATGCTACTCAGTTCGCAGAAGATGTTTACGGTTACGAAGCTGATGAGTTCATGCCTGGTAACTTCGCTATCATCTTCGATGAGGCAGGCTTCCAGTACTCTTCTAACAGTTCCGACACTGAGGCTTCCTTCGGTGGTAACCTGACCATTGCTGACGATGCAACCCAGCTTTTACCTCTTGCTGGTGAGCTTGAAATGCCCGCAGTCAACTGGTACAACCTCGGTACTGATCTTCAGATTGCCAAGTTTGTCAAGCTGAACATTCAGCTGGTTTACTACCCGGATCCTACTAATCTGGATTACTACAATGTAGTTAGTGAGGATACTGCGACTATCACGGTTCTTGCAACTGCAGACAGTGTTGCACCTCGCCATACTCAGCCTCAGGCTGAACCGGAGCCCGAACCGGAACCCGGAACGGGCGAACCGGAACCCGGAACGGGCGAACCGGTACCCGAACCGTAATCAGACTCTGCTTAAAATTAAGGAGGAAGTTTCGACTTCCTCCTTTTTTTGTTTATATTTGTACGTGAAAAACTTCAAATACTTATGCGTAGATTATTATTACTTCTTATTTCTATTCTGCTCCTCATTTTCGCTTTTTCGTGTGATGCGGATATTCAGATTTATCCCCAGGACCCTGTAAAAGGCGTTGTCCTCAGGGCTACTTATGTAGGTAATCAAAGTACTAAGACGGAACTAGACAATTTAACTACCTATCACACTGCTGCGGAAATACGGTGGAGCAGCGGTGATTCACTTAGCCTATTCTATAATCAAGCCGAACCTGCCGGTGTCGCTAATGACCGCTATGTCACCAACCAGCTACCGGAGTCTAGTGCTAATTTCTATCCTGATCCGGCTAAAGTACCTGAAGGCGAACCATACCTTGGGTTATATCCGTACAACGAAGAAGCAAGTGCTGTTGTAGAAGGCTCCAGCCCCAGTATCCAGACTGTACTTCCCGCGTCTCAGAAGGCTATATCCAACAACTTCGACCCTAAAGCGATGCTTGCTGTAGGCTATTCAAATACTCTTGCCAGTATGAGTTTCTACAATGTCTGCTCCGGGCTTTGTTTTACCCTTTCTTCAGATTCTTCAGATTCTTCAGAGTTAACCAAGTATTCGCGAATCGAATTCAAGGGTCGTAACAATGAGAAGATTGCCGGGAATGTGAATATTTCTCTTAAAACGCCTTCTTCTCCTAAAGCTTCTGCTCTTGCTGAGGGCGCATCCGAAATTATTACGCTTGTTCCCGAAGGAGGCACTTTCCATGCTGGTGTTGATTATTATGTAATGTTGGTGCCAGGAACCTTCAACAAAGGTTTCAGCATGACTTTCTATGGTGCCAACAATCAAAAGCTCTATACTCGCAGCTGTGAAGTCAAGCTTAGCTTTACGCTAGGCCGTTTTGCCTATATTACCGAAGTTGATGTTGACGGTAAACTTGCAGCTATCCGTTCTGGTGTTGACCTGGCTTCTCCCAAGCCGGCCAACTGCTATGTTGTCTCCGAGGCTGGGACATACAGGTTCCCTATGGTCAGGGGAAACAGTACTTCTGACGAGCTTAAGGACGTCTCGGCCGTCACTGTTCTTTGGGAAACTGACAACACTGCTGACAACCAGACTGTGGGCAGTGTAATCAAGGATGTGACATTCAATAAGGGCTACGTCTATTTTGATACACCTTCTACCCTTAAGAGCGGCAATGCTCTTATTGCGGCCCTATCCGGCACGGGAGACAATACCAAAGTGCTCTGGAGCTGGCATATCTGGGTATGTAAAGATTATAATCCTCAAGCAAGTGCCAAGACGCTGTTTGGCAAAGGCAAGAAGATACTCGACCGCAACATCGGTGCTCTTTCTGCAGTCCCCAACGATCCTCTCAGCAACGGGTTCTTTTACCAGTGGGGGCGTAAGGATCCTTTTGCCGGGAGTGCCAAGTCATACCTGGCTTCCGGCGGGCAGTTCTTTAAATTGACCGCTGCAAGGACCACAGTTGCGAGCGAGTCTGTGAGTGCTACTGAAGATTATGCAATTGAGCATCCTACTACTTTCATCACTGCTTCAGACGGTAACTGGCTCCGAAAGAATGTCAAGACTCTGTGGGGGACATCCAAGACCATATACGACCCTTGCCCTCCCGGATGGAAGGTTCCTGCGATAAGCGACTGGAGCGATGTGGATTATCAGAGGACAGGAAATGCCCAGCGAGGGTATGGTCTGTATTTCAGAATTGCTGGTTCAGAATCGGATACCTGGTTCCCCAATAGCGCCGTGTGGTTCCCTAACAACGGCTATGTAAGTACTAGCGGCTCACTGCTTATGGTAGGACAGTATTCCTGTTACTGGTCCTGCGAGGTCTCCGGTAATTACAGCAGCGCTCTGGAGCAGTCGCAGACCGGAGTGGGAAACTATCTTGAGTACATCATGAAACCGATGGAGACGAAGGTGCGTGTAGAAGCTTATTCAGTACGTTGCGTAGAAGACAAGTAATGCCAATTGTTATGAAACTCAGAATATTTGCCATATCCTGCCTGCTTTTCACTCTTTGTTCCTGCGTAAAGGAGAAGATTACCGTCACAGGCATTACCTTGAATACTGAGGGAATTACCCTCGAGATAGGGGAGAGTCAGCAATTAAGTGCCAGGGTGTCGCCCGCAGATGCGGACAACCAGATGATACTCTGGAAAACAAAGGATTCCCAGGTTGCAACAGTTTCCGCTGAGGGTTTGGTGACCGCAGTTTCCCCCGGCGAAACACAGATACGCGCAGTATCGGACGACAACAACAATTACGAGGCCGTCTGTATTGTGAAGGTTCCGGAGGTTTTCGTGGCCGTGACAGCCGTCAGCCTGGACAAAACTGAGCTTGCGCTCATCAAGGGTGGTTCCGACAGGCTTTTGGCCGTTATAGAGCCGGAAGATGCTTCCAATAAAGAGGTTCTCTGGACTTCCAGCAATTCGGAGGTTGTTACCGTAAGCCAGGAAGGCGAGCTAGTGGCCGTTAATACAGGCGAGGCGGTAGTAGTAGTTACTTCCCGGAACGGAGGCTTTACCGCAAGCTGCCGTATCACGGTTGACCAGCCGGTAAGCGAGATCAGTTTGAGCGAGACCTCTTTGAGGCTGGAAAAGAACCAGCAGGCTCTGCTTAGTTATACTCTCACTCCGGAGGATGCCATAGACAAGGGTGTTAGCTGGGAGAGTTCTGCGCCTGAGGTAGCGTCAGTAGAGATGGGTATAGTGACTGCCAAGTCTGTAGGAAATGCTGTCATAAAGGTCAAGACCAAGGTCGGTGAACTGAGTGCTGAGTGCTCCGTGGAGGTTGTATCTCCGGTCGGGGGAGTCAACCTTATGGACCATAACATCTCCATGATAGTAGGCGCCACCCGCAAGCTGGAGGCTACCGTGACTCCTGCAGATGCTGAGAATAATTCTGTCACATGGAAGTCTTCGGATTCCGAAGTGGCCTCGGTGTCAGACGATGGAACCGTCACTGCCAATAAGTTCGGTACGGCCGATATTATTGTTACCACAGTAGAAGGCGGATTCAGCGATGTTTGCAAAGTCAGCGTGGACTATGAGGTCCAGAGCGTATCGGTGGAGCCAAACATGGTGACTATTGCCACGGGCAAGACGGTGACGCTGAAGCCGGTTATCAATCCTTCCACGGCCTCCAACAAGAAGGTGAGCTGGAAGAGTTCCGACCCGTCCGTAGCAACGGTGTCCGGGGAGGGCGTAGTGACCGCCGTGGCCAGGGGCGATGCCGAGATAGAGGTCAAGACTGACGATGGCGGAAGGACCGCCGTTTGCAAAGTCAGCGTGGACTATGAGGTCCAGAGCGTATCGGTGGAGCCAAACATGGTGACTATTGCCACGGGCAAGACGGTGACGCTGAAGCCGGTTATCAATCCTTCCACGGCCTCCAACAAGA